>Ga0209396_1002407_pt1 | contig 19643 bp, 15 predicted proteins | sample GOMGulsemesocosm_6_FD_184638 | JGI IMG/M metagenome (GOLD analysis project Ga0209396, IMG submission 184638) | Methane-oxidizing microbial communities from mesocosms in the Gulf of Mexico - GOM8C Gulf of Mexico (SPAdes) (version 2) | ecosystem: Environmental > Aquatic > Marine > Cold seeps...
TGCTTTATCAGGCTGATATTGATTTTATTGGCACGGTTAATTTAAGTTATTCAATTAATGATGGAAATGACGCTCGTGATAGTGCGACTCTTACCCTCACGATTGAAGATGTTGTTCAAACCCTAGCCCCAACCATCACAGTACCTGATGACGTTACTGTTAATGCTACAGGGCTTTACACAAAAGTCACCACAGGTACCGCAACGGCAACTGATCAAAATGGTGATCCTATTGCCGTCTCATTAGTGGACAATAATTTATTGTTTGCACCTGGGTTACATGACATTTATTGGCAAGCAACCGATGCTCTCGGCATTCGAAGTGTTGCCTCACAACAGGTTATCGTGCATCCGTTAGTTTCACTGAGTAAAGATCAGTTTGTTCATGAGGGTAACGAAGTTGAAGTGCAAGTGATCTTAAATGGTAAAGCACCAAGTTATCCAGTTACCTTGCCTTACACTATCACAGGGTCTGCGGGTACTGGTGACCATGACGCGATTGATGGGGAAGTCACTATTAACGAAGGCCAGGTTGGCAGTATCCGCTTCAGTAGTTTCCTAGATAGTGACGTAGAAGCTGATGAAACGGTAACGTTGACATTAGCGAGTAGCTTGAATCTTGGTGATAAAGCCAGTACTGACGTGATTATCAGTGAAAATAATATCGCCCCTGTGCTTACTATAAAAATTGAACAAAGTGGGGAGATACGTCAGGTAGTAAGCCAAGATGGTGGTGTAGTTAATATCCTAGCGACTGTCACTGATGCTAATCCGGATGATACCGTTTCGGTGGTGTGGACCAGCCATCTTTCTGTATTCACCAATCAGACGTTGGTGAGTACAGGTAATGATCAAACAATCTTCACTTTTGACCCTGCAGGTTATACGGCCGGCTCTTATTCATTAACTGCGGAAGCCACAGACAATGGTGCACCAAACTTAAGTGTCACTACGCATATTTTTGTTGATATCAAAGCGACATTGGCAGCGTTAAGTAATGAACAGGATACTGACGGTGATAATATTCCGGATATGAATGAAGGTTATGGTGATGATGATGGTGACGGTATTCCGAATTACCTAGATAGCCAAAAACTGGAAACCTGCAATGTGATACCTGAAACACTGAGTTCCCAAACGCAGTTTTTAGTTGAGGGTGAACCGGGTGTTTGTTTACGCAAAGGCACTGTATCGCAGAACAGTGCGCAAGGTGGGTTGCAGTTAGATGAAACAGAATTGGCAGCCCCTGATACCGTCGCGAAAAATGTCGGTGGTCTGTTTGACTATATCGCTTACGGTTTACCGCAAGCAGGGCAAGTCTATAAGATCGTATTCCCGCAGTTATTGCCTATTCCTAGTGGCGCTGTTTACCGTAAATATAATAATGACGCGTGGTCGGAGTTTGTGGTGGATAGTGATAATAAGCTGATGAGTGCGACAGGTGCACAAGGCTATTGTCCACCTCCAGGGGATAGTAGTTGGGTTGAAGGTTTACAAGAAAATAGCTGGTGTGTGCAATTGCAAATTAAAGACGGTGGCCCGAATGATGACGACGGTATTGCCAATGGCACCATTATTGACCCCGGCGGTGTATCCGTAATGCTAAGTGGAAATACCTTCCCTGTGGCAGAGGATGACAGTGTTTCATTGATACAAAATACTGAAGTGACCATCGCGGTATTGAACAATGATGTTGATGCTGATGGGGATGCTTTGACTGTTGCAAATGCCAGTGTTGACTTTGGTGTAGTCGTCATTAATGGACAAGAAAGCATTACTTATATACCAACGACTGACTATGTAGGTGACGATGTTGTCACTTATACCGTTAATGATGGTAATGGGGGAACCGCTGTTGCTCAAGTTAATATCACTGTGAATGCACCTGATGCGAGCGCTATTCATAATAAATCTGGTGGAGGCGGGTCAATGACATGGTTCTTTAGTTTTGGTTTGTTATTGGTGGCTGTGGGTCGCAAATACGGAAAAAAAGCATTGATGATGGTATTAGCGGCTCTGAGTTTTAATAGTCAAGCTAGTGATGATGTTGCCATTCCAAATGAAGTTACTGATACCGATGTAACAATTAGCGCAGATAAAGGCCTTGTTCCTTATGATATGAATAAGTGGTCGATAGCTGTAAATACAGGAATTAGCCGTTTGCATGGCAGTTCAAATCTTACCGGGATAGCACCAGAGAATATTATAGATATTGACGATAAAGGTATGAGCTGGGGGCTCTCAGTAGGTTATCAGCTGACACAGAATTGGAGTATATCATTAGGTTATTTGGATCTCGGTGACGCTGAAACTGTATTACAAAGTAATACCTTCAACTACCATCAAACGGTAGCACAAGTGACGCCAGTATTTGGTGACGGTATCGTGCTGGGACTAAATTACCAATTTTTGCAACATAACAAGTGGAGTAGTACAGTAATGGCTGGGGCATTTGCTTGGCGCAGTGAAATTGACAGTACTTTTGAAGGTGTCACTCTGGAGCATAAGCAAGACGGTGTCGATCCGTATGCTGGGCTGGAGTTCGCTTATGCGTTATCAAACGACTGGAAGATAGGGTTGGAAGCTAAGCGTTATTTCTTGGATGTAAATGATGTAGATAATGTTAGTTTAACGCTGGCTTATCAATTCTAAATTTGCCGTGAACCACGTCCCCAGGTTTTATCTTATGCCTTTATCTCTATACGGTATCAAGTTAGTATCGAGTGACTGACTCAAATAGATAGCACTGGGGAAATTATGGAAAGCGAATACATACCACCAACAGTTTGGACCAACGACGAAGACAGTGGCGGTGCTTGGGCATCAATCAATCGCCCAGTGTCAGGCGCCACTCACGACAAAGCATTACCTGTCGGTACTCACCCTTTACAGCTGTATTCGTTGGGAACGCCCAATGGTCAAAAAATCACTATCATGCTGGAAGAATTGTTAGCGTTAGGTGTGACTGAAGCGGAATATGATGCTCATCTTATTAACATTGGTGAGGGCGAGCAGTTTTCATCTGGCTTTGTTGGTATTAATCCGAATTCAAAAATTCCTGCATTAGTGGATCAATCTGGTGATAGCACAATCGAAGTATTTGAATCGGGTGCTATCTTGCTTTACCTTGCGGATAAATTCGGCCATTTATTACCGAAAGATATAGCCAAACGCACAACAGTATTGAATTGGCTATTTTGGTTACAAGGTTCTGCACCATATTTAGGTGGTGGCTTCGGTCATTTTTATGCTTACGCACCAGCAAAATTTGAATATCCAATTAACCGTTTCACGATGGAAGTTAAGCGCCAACTCGATTTGTTAGACAAACAACTTGCCGCTAATAAGTTTATAGCAGGCGATGAATATAGTATTGCCGATATTGCGATTTGGTCTTGGTATGGCAACGTGGTACTTGGTAAGGCGTATGATGCTGCGGAATTTTTAGATGTTGCAAGTTATAAGCACCTGCTGTGTTGGGCTGAGGATATCGCTGAGCGTCCAGCTGTGCAACGTGGTCGAATTGTGAATCGTACATCAGGCGAAGACTGGGAAGCGTTAAGCGAACGTCATAGCGCTGCCGATATTGATAATGTGTTGAAGCTTAAACCTTAGTTATTTAATTGAGAGTTTATTAAAATGCCCATCATAAGCCAAACGTTATAGCTTATGATGGGCATTATTTTAGACCTTAATAATACGGTCATTTACCTGTAATTAATCAACTTTAAACTGGCCAACTAATACTTGTTGCTGTGATGATAACTGGGCAATAGTCTGACCCACTTTTTCTGCATCGGTAGACTGGTCTAAAATTGATTGGCTTAAATCGCGGATATTAGCGACATTACCATTCACTTCTGTTGATACAGTCTTCTGCTCACTAGCAGCGTTAACTATTTCACTATTCATCACCTGAATATCAGCCACAAACGATGAGATATCAGCCAAGCTGCTTACTGCTTCTTTTACTTGTGTTGCGGTTTCTAAAGCAAGGTGATTACCTTCGGATATTGCGTTTGTCACACTGCGTGTACCGCTTTGTAGATCTTCGATAACCACGCGAATTTGATCGACAGAGTCATGAGTTCGACTTGCAAGTTGTCTCACTTCATCGGCAACCACGGCAAAACCTCGACCTTGTTCACCGGCTCTAGCCGCTTCAATGGCCGCATTCAGTGCCAGTAGGTTAGTTTGTTCCGAAATGCCTTCAATAACTGACAATATGGTACTAATGTTGCCGCCATTTTTTTCTAACTCGTTGGCAATTGGAACCGCCATCGCCATTCTTTCGACTAACTCTTGCATAGTATCAGCCGATTGTTGCACGACTGTTTGGCCACCTTGCGCTGATTGCTCTGCTTGGCTGGCCATTTCAGCAGCTCTGTCTGCATTGGCTAATACTAACGCTGATGTTTGTGTCATTTCCTCGGAAGCGGTAGCAACCATATCTACTTCTCTAAATTGTGATTCACTACTTTGACGTGATTGCAGTGCAATTTGTTCAGCTTCTTTCGACGTTTTACTCATGACATCAGAGGTTTCGATTACGTCTTTAATTGTGCCTTGGATCTTATCCAAAAAGCGGTTGAACCAAGTCGCAAGTTCACCAATCTCATCAGCAGTTCGAACATCGAGGCGTTGGGTTAAGTCACCTTCACCCGTTGCGATATCTTGTAAACGGCTGGCGACAGCTTTAATTGGAGCAACTAATTTGACTGCTGCAAACCAGATAATAATTAAGCCGAGTAGGGTTACAACAACCCCGGTGATAATTTGAATTTTAAGTGTTTCTGTTGCTTGTTCTTCAATGAGCTTGTTCAGCGCTAATGCATCTGCCATAACCGTTTCTCTTGGCATAGTGATGACAACGCCCCAGTTAATGGCATTAAGCTTGATTGGCATGAATACGGTTAAAAGTTGCTGATCCGCACTCCATTGTGATTGTGGTACGCCATCGGTTAACCATTGCTGTAATTGTGGGTCTGCGACCTGTTTACCAATCGCGGCATTTTTAGCATCTGAAGCAACCAGTTGTCCATTATTACTGACAATACGGACCTTACCCGCGCCAGCGAATAAAGCTTGGTCTGCGCGTTGTGCATATTGTTGTAATACGTCTATTTTAAGATCGATACCCGTTACAGCTATTATTTCACCTTCTTTACGCAACGGCACTGTAATCGTACTGATTAACTGAGAAACGCCATTTTCATTGTATAAGTAAGGTTCAATCACACACATGCGTTTATTGGTAATACTGCAGGTATACCAATAGTTTTTTGCTTGGCCACTGGCAGCAAGCGATGTGTTATTGATCTGCTGTTCACTTTTAATTGTTAATTTTGGATCGTTCTGGCCATTCTTATACCAATACGCAGAAAAACGTCCTTGATCATTAGAGCTGACATAATCGGCATCGGCATAGTTAGCGTCTTCACCATCGAGCATGTTGGGGAGGAAGGTAGTAAACGCGGCGTGCATATTATCGAAATTTTGTACTGAGCGTTTTAATAATACCGAGACTGAATCTCGCAACTCATCACTGCTGGTAAAGTTGTCTTCAGCATTAAACTGCACGAAGGCGATACTCTCAGCGAGCATTTCTGCACGATATGTCGCTTCATCTAAATATTTTTGCACGATTGAAGCTTGTGTGTTGGCTTCGCTCATGAGTAATTGTTCGGATTTTTCACCGACAGAGTTGCTGGTCTGGACCTGTATAATTTGTTGATTGGAAGTTGATGAAGAAAGTGTAAAACTGATTAATGATATTGCGACTAGCAAAATGCAACACCCAGAAAGCAAAGTTATCTTCCACTGAACTGATAACGAACCCATGATAATTCCCTTTAATACCCTAATATAGTTACTGATGTTAGGTTTATATGTCACATAAACATCAAACTAAATGTTTTAAGTATGTTTATATCAAGTTAAGGCAAAATAATAAAGTGTTACAAGGAAATTAAAACAGTATTGGAGGGCGTTGTAGGTCGGTTGTCAGGCTAAAGTGCCATATAGATCATCATTCTTTTTTTTGCGTCCAGCTAATCATAGAAAGGAGAGCTTACCGCGATAATCTTGTTAATAAACACAAGTTAATCACAGCGTGTCAGTAAATAAAAGGGTCGACATAATTACTTATGGTTACTGGTAGGCATTTTTTTTAGCCGTTACTAGACTTAGAACTATTGAACTAATTCATCGGTTTTAACAGCAATTTATATCTTTTATCTAGATCGGCAACGCGAGGGTTTGTTAATGAAAATGGTTAAAGTATTAAGTACTATTTTATTGTCATCGGTAATTTTGGCTGGTTGTTCGGGCACCTCAATGAAAACACAAAATATTGACGAGAGTGAATATACGGTTATTGGTCCAGGGCAAGCAACTGCCACGGGAATTATGTTATTTAACTTTATTCCAATTCAGCAAAATGATCGTTTTGTTCGCGCCCAAAAAGCCGCGATCGATTCGAGAGGAGGTGATGCGATTATTAATGTCGAAGTGCAAGAAGATTGGTTTTGGGCATGGGTATTGAATGGCTATCAAACCACGGTATCAGGTGATGTTGTTAAGTTAAAATGATCGCGGTATTGAGTATCTATAATGTCTTCATTTGAGCTATATTTTTGATGGTTATTTATCCGTCTTGGGCTTGTTTTGCGCGCAAGATCAAGCTTGGACAACTGCAAAACCGACCTCGGGCAATCTCCGCTTGATTCTCACTCTGCTATACGGTTATCTTTAGTTATCTTAGGTTTAAACTTATGTGGCAAAGGAATGGATATGTCAGAGCAAAAATATAGATTGGTAACACGCAGTGATTTCGATGGTTTGGTATGTGCGGTCCTGTTGAAGCAGCAAGATCTCATTAGCGACATTAAGTTTGTTCATCCTAAGGATATGCAAGACGGGAAAATTGATATTACGCCGAACGATATCGTCACTAATCTACCTTATGTTAAAAGTGCCCACCTGACTTTTGATCATCATCTTTCTGAAACCATCCGTAATACTGGCGAACGCACAAATCACATTATCGATCCTGATGCGCCTTCTGCTGCACGTGTTGTGTGGGACTATTACGGTGGTCTAGACACATTCCCTGCAGAATGGATTGAAATGATGGAAGCGGTTGATAAAGGTGATTCTGCACAATTTAATCGTGAAGAAGTACTCGATTCACAAGATTGGAATTTACTTAACTTCTTAATGGATGCTCGTACTGGGTTAGGGCGCTTTCGTGAGTTCCGTATTTCTAATTATGCCTTGATGATGGATCTGATTGATTACTGTAAAGACCACACCATTGCAGACATTTTAGCATTGCCAGACGTGAAAGAGCGTATCGACCTGTATCGTGAACATGAAACCATGTTTAAAGCACAAGTACAGCGTTGTGCAACGGTGCATGGCAACTTAGTGTTGCTGGATTTGACGGATGAAGAGATCATTTTTGCGGGTAACCGATTCATTATCTATGCACTGTTTCCACAGTGTAATATCTCTATTCACAAAATGTGGGGTTTCCAAAAGCAAAACATCGTGTTTGCAACGGGCAAGTCTATTTTCGATCGCGCGTCGAAGACTAATGTTGGTGAGTTAATGCTTAGTTACGGTGGCGGTGGCCATATTGCGGCTGGTACGTGTCAAATTGAGACGGATAAAGCGGAAACAGTACAGCAAGAGTTGATTAAAACTATCACGGCTGATGGTTAGTCTGAAATAACTTAAGTCATTGTAGTTAGCAAAAAGCCTCCAGACGGAGGCTTTTTAGAATGTGTTAATCAAGCCTAAGCTTATTTACCACAACATTTCTTAAATTTCTTGCCGCTGTTGCATGAGCAAGGATCGTTACGACCTACTTTAGCGCCTTCGCGTACGATAGGAGCTTGGGCATGGTGGTGGCTACAACCTGGACCGTGTACGTGGCCTTCTTCGCCGTGTGCGTGTTGGTTTGTCATTGGGGATTCCTTAATGTGATTTGTACTTTGTCATTGTGGCGCTAGTGTATAACAAAGTTTGCGTGTTGGGGCTAAATTTATCGTTACTAAATGACACTGAAAACTCGATTAGTTAAATAAGCACCAGTTACTCACTGATTTCGAGAGTTTTTACCGCATGCTCGCTGTGCTAGTTGTACATTACGTGTGGTCACCTTATTCATCGGTCCAAATGCTTTTGTAACTTGTTTCTGCCCCATTCCTTGTTAGGGATGCAGCTCGCCGATTTCAACTTACTGAATAATTTTCAGTCCATTCGGGTAATAAAGGTTTGCTCGTCATCCACAAAAGCCACAAAGCCGCCGTGATAGATAAATACCCGACCACGCCCCTCAACTAGGCAGGCAAGCTGTGGGTTCAAATCTTCTTCGTTATCCTGACTTTGAAAAGTGCCGGTATCGGTGATTACGCCGCTGAGTGTAGGCAAATATCCATAAGTGCGCTTGGTTTGATCAATCAGGTTTAATTCGCTGGCGGTAGAGAAGCAAAAGGGGATCGCACCAGCTTCTTCGATAAATATAGTTTTCAGTTCTTCAAAAGCTGTAATCACCAGCCAGTCGATGCCGTTAACATGATGGATAAACATAGAGTTTCTCGGTTATTTTGGTGCGGAGATTTTATCACTATTAGGGGAGAATGTAGTAGAGATTTAGTTGCTAAAGTTATTTCCGGACATTCATTAGGTCAACTTGAAACACGTCTTTGTTCATTTCCTTCCAACTACAATCGTGATGACCAAATAAAGAAGGAGGTCATCATGGAAGTTTTCAACAAAAAGAAACGAAGCGGCGTAAAAAGCCTTTTCGGCTTGAGGAGATTTGGCGGATCAGAACCAGACTAGAAATTGAAAATAGTCTGATGGAGCTGGCGCTGCTCAACTTAGCTATTGATTTTAGGTGTTATACAGAATTCCGTAAAATACACTGTTATATGACATGACTTTTATGTGAAATTCCCTTGTATTGAGCATCGATATGTCCTTTCGAATAATTTTGCTGGGCGGTCAATTTCATAGTATATTGCTCCAAAAACTCCTCTAATAAAAATAGGACTCGGTTTTGAAAAATGTTAGTTTTACTATTATTCAGCTTAAGGTAGAGCATAAAGATAAGCATAAGAATATTGTGGCTGTAGATAAAATTCTCTCTGAGTCTACTGAAGTAGGCGATATCACATTGCTACCAGAGATGTTCTCTACAGGTTACATATTTGATTCGGCAGAAGAGATTCATAGTTTAAGCGAAGATTTTAGTAACAGCATGACTATTAATAGTCTGATCCAAATGGCTAAGACTTATAAAACGATGTTTGTTGCGGGTATCGCCGAAAAAGAAGATAACCAGTATTACAATAGCGTTGCAGTCGTTGATGAAAATGGTTTGCGATACAAGTACAGGAAAATCAGCCAAAATAGAATCGATAAACAATATTTTTCACGAGGTGAAGATCTTCTAACATTCGAGTTCAAAGGTTTGAAGATTGGTGTTGCTATCTGTTTTGATATTTGGTTTCCAGAGCTTATGAGAAAGTATGATGAGGCTGATGTTATTCTTCATCCTGCCAACTTTGGTGGGCAGCACAGCTTCGCTATTGCTCAAGCAAGAGCTTTAGAGAATGGGCAGCATATCCTGACATGCAATAGAGTTGGTGAAGACATAACTAATGAATTTACTGCAAATTACTGTGGGGGAAGTAGAGTTTACACCCCTAGAGGTGAGGAGGTTGTACGTCTGAATGATACCGAATCAAGTCAGACTGTTGTTGTAGAGGACCTATCATTAGCTCCTCAATATAATGGTATTAGTTTGAAAGAAGAGATGGAAGAAATAAGTAGCTTATTGGCTTAGTTCATATCATCTCAGACTTGTCTGTATGCTTTAGTTGTCGTAAGCCTGACTTTAATAGTATTGGTAATAGCCCGTCATATAACAAAGCGTTGACAGTGACCATCAACGCTCGGCGATTTTGCTTCTCGAAGTGTACGCCTAGCACGTTGTGGCTCGTTAACTTAGCGTTAACCCCAACTTCGCTTTACTTTCAGTAATGTGAAAGGTCCTTATTGAAGCATAAGCTCTAAGCCGTTTATGTCCACGAACGAGTTAGCTAGCATAGCTAACTTATGTGATCACCAAGGGACTTTGTCGTACCATAACTACCAAGCGACTCTGTCGTTTTTATAATTACCAAGGGAGATTATCAACTAATCAGACGGATTAAGCGCTTCTTTGATTTGGTCTGAATCAAAACCTTTACCGGACAGATACGCATAAGCCTTAGATTTACCCATACTGCTGCTAATATCGAAGCGTTTTTTATGTAATACATCCAAGCAGCTTTGATAAAAGTCGATATCACCAGATTCTTCAAGTTGGTCGATTAGGTTATCAAACTCTTCAACATCAATCAGTTTTCTGCGTAACTCATTGAGTATTACCCGTTTGCCTTTACCCTTACGGTACAACTTCATGGTTTCTTTACTCAAGTCTGCCTTTTCAGCTTTAACTTCGAGCTTGGATCTTAAGGTATCTTTTTCAGGGTGTAAGGCGAGGGCATGATCAATCTCAGTACGTGAAAAGCCTTTGGTGGTGAACTGTGAATAGACTTTTTCTTTGGTGGTGTTGTGAAAGTTTTGAAATGTGCTGCTTAACCGTGATGCGGCCAACTCAAATTGGTCAATACCCTCATCGTACATAACCTGCTCGATTGCCTCTGCGACTTCCTTTTGTCCTACACCTCTGGCACGTAATTTACGGGTGATGGCTGATTTACCCTGTTCATTATGAAATGCAGACTCAGCAAAGCGCACGGCAAAGTCAAAATCACTTTTGATGTACCCCTTGCCAACTAAATCGTCTAATACCGTTTCTATCCACTCTTGATTTTCAGTTTTACGCTCAAGCTTGGTGCGCATTTCTGCAAGGGTGTAGTCTTGCTGAGCTAAATGCCAGTATGCCGAGTTATAAACATTGTCAATCGCTTTAGCCTGTCTGAGTTCTTTTTGCAGCATGGTGAGTATCTTCTTATTCTGTTTGCTAATCGATAACTTATTTGTGGACTGATTTTAGCACTGATGGCTGAACAAAGTGAAAAGTTGTTAACTAATACATTGCGGAAAGAATACTACTTTAATATCGAACCCATAATCTCTCAGTCAATATTAATTTACCTATAATTGATAAAGCACCACTTAATTTAGATTCATAATTAGTAAAAACACCTCCTATTAACTATGTAATAAAATTACAGTTTTATGTTCTGAGTGCAAATTAGAGTGCGGTCAATACCGTTTTATTGTGTTTTAAATGGCATCTTTCATTGAGTTTACCTGTGTTGTGATCTGTGTCACGATCTTTATGTTCCCGGGTCGGCCTGTTTCTGTGATCTGGGTCACTCTGTTTTTGGTGGTTTTTTCGCTAAAAAGCAAATGTAATCTTAGTACAGCCTGTTTTTGTGATCGTGATCTACATTACTCTTTCATCCTCCTATCATTAGTGTGATGGTTGTCACGTAATTTCATGTCGCATTGTTTGTTGGTCCAGACATGCTAAATTTCACTACATCAAAACGAACACCTGGCTGACTTAGCCAACAATTTTGGCTAGCTTGGCCACAGACAATAATAACGAGGTTATTAATATGCTATCACCTACAGCAAAGATTAAAGTGCAAAACTTTGGTCGTTTTCTCTCTAACATGGTAATGCCAAATATTGGTGCATTTATCGCTTGGGGTTTTATTACGGCTTTATTCATTCCAACTGGCTGGATTCCAAATGAAACACTAGCTTCAATGGTTGGTCCTATGATCACTTACTTACTGCCATTACTAATCGGTTATACCGGTGGTAAAATGGTCGGTGGTGAGCGTGGTGCTGTAGTTGGTGCTATCACTACTATGGGTGTGATTGTTGGTACAGACATCCCAATGTTTATGGGGGCTATGATTGTTGGTCCATTAGGTGGCTTCGCAATCAAAAAATTCGATGCAGCTGTTCACGGTAAAGTGAAAAGTGGTTTCGAAATGCTCGTGAACAACTTCTCTGCCGGTATCATCGGCATGCTTTGCGCAATCCTAGCATTTCTAGTGATTGGTCCTGCTGTAAAAGTACTTTCTGGCGGTCTTGCTGCTGGTGTTGGCTTTATGATTGAATATGGCGCATTACCGCTAGCTTCTATCTTTGTTGAACCTGCTAAGATCCTGTTCCTAAATAATGCAATCAACCATGGCATCTTCTCGCCATTAGGTATTCAGCAATCAGAAGAGCTTGGTCAATCAATCTTCTTCTTAATTGAAGCGAACCCGGGTCCTGGTTTAGGTTTATTACTTGCTTACATGGTATTTGGTAAAGGTAATGCGAAACAATCTGCAGCTGGTGCTTCAATTATTCACTTCTTTGGTGGTATCCACGAAATTTATTTCCCGTATGTATTAATGAACCCGCGTCTTCTTCTTGCTGTAATTGCGGGTGGCATGACAGGTGTATTCACATTAACAGTATTTAATGCCGGTCTTATCTCGCCAGCATCACCGGGTTCAATTTTCGCGGTATTACTGATGACTCCTAAAGCATCATTAATCGGTGTGATTCTATCGGTTATTACATCTGCAGCAGTGTCTTTCTTTGTAGCTGGCCTGCTAATGAAAACTCAAAAGCAAACAGATGATGAAGAATCACTAGAAAAAGCAACAAGCCAAATGAAAGATATGAAGTCTTCTTCAAAAGGCCAAGCGACAGACTCTGCAGTTAACTATGCCGAAGTAAGTAAAATCATTGTAGCTTGTGATGCTGGTATGGGCTCTAGCGCTATGGGTGCAAGCTTATTACGTAAGAAAGTTGAAGCCGCTAATCTTGATATTTCAGTGACCAACCTTGCGATTAATAACTTACCGCAAGATGTAGACATTGTTATTACGCATAAAGACTTAACTGACCGTGCTCGTTCGCACGCTGGTAATGCCGAACACTTGTCACTGACTAACTTTCTTGACAAAGAGCTGTACGATAACTTGGTTAATTCACTTATTGCAGCCAAGAATAAGCCTGTCGTTGCTGAAGAAGCTAAACCTGAAACTGACGTTACCGCTGCGGATAAAAAAACACTGCAATTAACAGCTGATAACGTGTTTCTAGGTATGGAGCCAGTATCAAAAGAAGACGCAATTAAGTTTGCTGGTGAGCAACTGCTTAATCTAGGTTATGTACAAAAAGAATACCTAGCGGGCATGCAAGCACGTGAAAAACTGGTATCTACTTACCTTGGTGAATCAATTGCAGTGCCGCACGGCACCATTGAAACAAAGCAATTTGTTAAAAAAACCGGCATCGTATTCTGCCAGTTCCCACAAGGTATTCAATGGGGCGAAGATGAGGACGATGTAGCGAAACTGGTTATCGGTATTGCTGCACAAGGTGATGAACATATCCAAGTCATTACAGCTATTACCAACGCGTTGGATGACGATGAAGCAATCGAGTGTTTGAAAACAACCACTAATCCAGCTGACGTACTACGAATTTTAAACGCTTAATAAACAAAGAGTGGCTATCAGTTGATAACCACTCTTTTAATGCGTTTAGCTCAGTATATTAGAGAATATTGATTACCAAATTTTGAATTATTACGAGAGTAAATATATGAAAGCATTACATTTTGGTGCAGGTAACATAGGTCGAGGCTTTATCGGTAAATTGTTGGCTGATGCTGGCATTGCGGTCACTTTTGCAGATGTGAATGAAACCGTTATTTCAGCATTAAAAGAACGCCAAGCGTACCCAGTAAAAGTGGTTGGTGCAGAGTGTGTGATTGAAAATGTAACACAAGTAACAGCGGTTAATTCAACAAGCCCAGAAGTTATTGATTACATTGCCGAAGCAGACCTAATTACCACTGCCGTTGGACCTACGGTATTAAATATTATTGCTAAATCTTTAGCGCAAGGTATCGAACAACGCATTCAATCAGGTAATAAAGCAGTACAAAATATTATTGCTTGTGAAAATATGGTGCGTGGTACAACGCAGTTAAAAGCGGCGGTATTCAGCCACCTTCCTGAAGCATTGCATAGCGATGTTGAAGCACTGGTTGGTTTTGTTGATTCTGCGGTAGACCGCATTGTGCCACCTGCTGAAGCGGGTGAGAAAGATCCACTGGCAGTTACTGTTGAAACGTTCAGTGAATGGATCGTTGATCAGACCCAGTTTAAAGGTGATATCCCGAATATTCCTGGTATGGAATGCACTGATAACCTCATGGCGTTTGTTGAGCGTAAATTATTTACGCTTAATACAGGTCATTTGATTACGGCTTATTTGGGTATTCTAGCTGGTCATGACACCATTAAAGATTCGATTGAAGATGGTAGTGTTCGTGATCAAGTTAAAGCGGCGATGCAAGAAAGCGGTGAAGTATTGATCCGTCGTTATGGCTTTGAACGTGATGCACACGCGGCTTATATCGAAAAAATATTAAGTCGTTTTGCAAACCCATATCTACGTGACGAAGTTGATCGTGTTGGTCGTCAGCCGATTCGTAAACTGAGTCCTCAAGATCGTTTAATTAAACCGTTAAATGGTACACTTGAATATCAAATTCCAAATGCGCATTTGATTAAAGGTATTGCGGCTGCGTTCTTATATAATAATGAAGATGACCCGCAAGCGGTAGAATTACAGGCAATGTTTGCTGAAAAAGGACTCGCTACAACACTCGCGCATTATTCAGGAATGAATGTTGACTCAGAAGTTGTCAAATTGGTTGAACAAGCTTATGATACTTTAAAAAAATAACACTATAGAGTTAAGTGCCCATAGAGGGCACTTTTATTAAATTAGATAATTATGCCAAACGTTAAAAACTTTGAAGCTGATGTATTAGAAGTATTGTCTGAAACCAATAATGCCCATGAATTTTCGATGGTTTGTTATGATGTGTTAGAAGATGCGGTTGATATATTACTTCAGAATGTGTTCAGAAAAGATGATTATGCTGTTAAGTATGCCGTGTCACCACTGCTCGATACTGATGGCCCACTGTGGAACCTTGATGTACGCTTGAAGTTGCTATTTGGGCTTGGCTTATTATCGCAGTCGCTTTATGAAGATATCGAGAAGTTCACATTACTCAAAGGTGTAACGCAAGAATTTGAAGAGGAACTTCAGTTTACATCAATCGAGTTTATTGCCTGTCTTAATGAGATAGCTGCAGTGACACGTATTATGCCGCTAGAATTTGATGCGAGTCTGTTTGATGCGAGCATGCCTGATTTATACGCAATGCAAATGAATCGTCAAAAAGAACGTATTCGTTCAATCCTCATTTTAGCTATTACCGACATAGTAAAAGAATTACACCGCAAAACGCCTTTAAGCTAATTTCCAAGATAAACCGACACGGTTTATCTTGTGACTCATTATTAACTTCAATATACTCACTCTACAAATATATTTGATGAATCAGTTGCTTTCAGTACTGACGATATTAATGAGCCACTTAAAGGAATTAAATTAGGTTATGTTATTAGAGAAACTGGTTGAAATAATAGAATTTACTGATTCTGATTCACTCGCTGAAGCACTTACTATATTTAATCAACAAGGCATTATTGCTAGTTCTGCATTACCTTATTTAGCTGTTGTCTTTGATAATGTACCAACACAATTATGCAATAAATTAAAACAAGTTGGTTTTAAGGGCGATATTCATATTGTGAACCTGAATACAGACAGAAAAGCTAATTGTTATGCTGTTTATGACAGCGGCCATTTTAGCGCGAATGAAGCGCAGGCTTGGTTAGAAGCAAACTAATACTATTCGAATACAAGCGTCAGTATACACTCAACTGAGTCAATTTATATCTCTATGCTACACACTCTTAAGCGGGTAGCAATCAGGTTGTTCCATTACAAATAATTATCATAATAAGTATATTTGATAATTATTCCTCAGAAATAATTTCATTTATAATGTCAGTATTTATTTATATTTGAATTGATCGAATCAATTCAAATATAAAAATGTGAACGTGTTCAAATAGTTGTTCTTTATGATAGTTTATTATCACAAACAACATGGATAGTTTATTATTTGAGGAAGGCATGAATTTATTTCCACAGGATTTCCTATGGGGCGGTGCAATAGCCGCGAACCAAACCGAAGGTGCATTTCAGCAAGACGGAAAAGGTCTATCAACCGCGGACTTATTACCTAATGGTATCTTAAGTCAGCATCAAGAAAGTACTGACAAAACACCAGGTATAAAAGACCTCGCTATCGACTTTTACAATCGCTATCCAGAAGATATTCAGCTCTTCAAAGAAATGGGTTTTACCTGTTTAAGGCTATCGATTGCTTGGACGCGTATATTCCCCAATGGTGATGAAAGCCAACCCAATGAAGCAGGGCTTGCCTATTATGACGGAATTTTTGATGAATTAGCCAAGCACGACATTAAACCTTTTGTGACCTTGTCACATTATGAAATGCCTGTTGGTTTAGTCGACAATTATGGTGGCTGGGCAGACAGAAAACTGATTGGATTTTTTGAACGTTATGCAATCACTGTGTTTGAGCGCTACCAGAACAAAGTCAAATTATGGCTGACGTTTAATGAAATCAACATGTCATTACATGCACCGTATACTGGTGTTGGTTTACCTGAAGCCGCAGATGAGCAAGCTATCTATCAAGCAATACACCATCAACTCCTTGCCAGCGCGAAAGCTGTTACCCTGTGCAAACAAATAATCCCTGATGCGCAAATTGGTAATATGTTGTTGGGCGCGCTTAATTATCCTTATACCTGTAACCCTGATGATGTCATGGCCGCTGTTCATGAGAATAACAAGTGGTTATTTTTTGGTGACGTGCAAACTCGTGGAAAATATCCAGGTTATATGTTGCGTTATTTTAGAGACAATAATATTGACGTCATTATGCAAGAGGGGGATTTAGAGGTACTTGCACAAGCGAGTGTCGATTTTATCTCGTTTAGCTATTATGCCAGTGGTTGTGCTAGCGCTGACCCTAAGCAAAAAGAAGTCGGTAATATTGTAGATAGTGTACCTAACCCTTACTTAGAAAAAAGTCAGTGGGGCTGGTTAATCGACCCGAAAGGTTTGCGTATATTATTAAACTTCTTGTATGACAGATATCAAAAGCCGCTATTTATTGTTGAGAATGGCTTAGGGGCGCGTGATAAGGTAACGGAAGATGGTGAAATCATTGATGATTACCGTATTGAATATTTGAACGATCATCTTGTACAGGCTAGAGAGGCTATTTTAGACGGTGTTGAACTGATGGGGTTTACCAGCTGGGGGCCGATTGATTTAGTCGCTAACTCGACTGCTGAAATGGATAAACGCTATGGCTTCATTTACGTTGACCGCCGTGACGATGGTACTGGTACATTAGCGCGTACCCGTAAAGAAAGTTTTTTCTGGTATCGCGACGTGATCCAAACACGTGGGGCGTCACTTACCGTTTAACATCTAACAGTTACAACACCTTGCTTGCGCTCATGGATAATGAGCGTATATTTTATAGTTATCAATTACGTATTTCGATAAAAGTGAGCGTGCTTATGACTGCAATCCCACCAGACTTTGTGAATTACAAATCAACGCCAGTTTTTACACCTGATAATATCCCTAAAATGTTTCTGCATTTGCATAATACCCGAGCGGGTGTTTACGGAAAAATAAAAGTTATTGCTGGCTCATTGAAATTTTATGGCTTTACCGAAAGGCGGGGGTCGATAGAACAAGAAATAGTACTGACCCAAAATGAATCAGCTATTTCGCCTCCTGAATATTGGCATAAAGTTGAATTTATGACTGATGATACTAGGTTTCGAGTCGATTTTTACGCGCAAAAAGATTCAGATATTGTTGCTGAAAACCGCTCTGAACGTAATGATTAAAGGAAAGTAGCAATGCCTTCGATAAAACCTAAGCTCTATCATGTTTATGATCCTATGTGTGCATGGTGTTGGGGTTATAAACCAGTGTGGAATGACATTAAACACGCGATTGCTGATGATGTAGAGATTATCTATTTATTGGGCGGATTAGCACCAGATACAGACGAGCCTATGCCTGAAATGATGCAGGCGCAAATCGCTTCTTATTGGAAGAAAATTGAAAACTATCTGGGTACCAAGTTTAATTATGAATTTTGGACTGAGAATACGCCTCGACGTTCTACTTACCCTGCGTGTCGAGCCAGTCTTGCCGCACGTGAACAAGGTGCTGAGCAGAGCATGCTTGAGGCGATACAAATTGCTTACTATCGGGATGCAAAAAACCCGAGTGATGATCATGTCTTGATTGAATTGGCAAAGCAGATTGGTTTAGATGTAAATCAGTTTGCAAGTACATTTTTATCTGCACAGACGCACCAAGCTTTATTAGCTGAAATTAGCTTTGCTCGTTCTATCGGTGGCACTAGTTTTCCATCCCTGTTTCTCGTTAAAGAGGGCGAGAAAGCGACACAGATTGATATACCCGTTGATTACAAAGATGCAGAATCGACGATAGAATTGATAAGAAGTGTGATTTAAACGATTTTAAATGTTAGCACGATTTCAGACGTTAGAAACAAGTCAGCCTGACGATATTAAGCAAGTGTCGCTTATAAAGTCAGGCTGTTTTTGTAGGACTAATAGCTTTGTAAGGCTAATGCCTATTACGCCTGTGCTAGTTCTTTCTCTGCAAGCGCTTCTTGTGCTTTAGTCATCTTAACTGCAGCCATAGGCCCAGTCACTAAAGTTACAGCCATCAGTAATGATACTGGTACCGCTGTGATAACAATGAATGATTGCAATGCATTCAAGCCACCGTCACCTGCAAGTAATAATACCGCAGCCACACAGCCCATGATAACAGCCCAGAATAAACGATGTCTACGCGTTGGCTCATTATCACCTGATACCACCATGGCAATTGAATAAGCCATAGAGTCACCGGTTGTTACTACAAACGTAGTTGTTAGGATCAAGAATGCTGGCAGCAAGATCTCGCTTAATGGTAATTGCTGTAATATTGCTAGCAATACTGCAGGTAAACCCGCATCACCAAGTGGACCTGAAATAATTCCTGGTGTTTGCAATTCAAGGAAGATACCTGTACCACCGAGAGCCGAGAACCAGAAGTTCGTCGCAATAGGTGCACCAACGGCAACAGCTAATACTAACTCACGAATCGTACGACCTTCAGAGATACGTGCAATGAAGATTGCCATCATAGGTGCGAAACCAATGAACCAACCCCAGAAGAACCACGTCCACCAGATATTCCAACCAGGCGTATCGTTAGTCACACTCATTGTCGGCATGTCTTGCAAGTAAACGGCAAAAGCACGACCAAACTGTTCAAAAATGAACTGAGTAGGACCTAAGATTAGAATGGCTATTAATAATGTAAATGCACCGATAACGTTTAAGCGACTGAGCCACTGCAAACCTTTATCCATGCCAGATGCTGCTGATATTGCGCAAATAGCAACAACTACCGCCAGAATCATTAGCTGAGAGTTCATGTCGTTTTTAAGGTTTGTTAGCACTTCAAGGCTGTAGCCCATTTGCGATGCTAAGAAGCCAATTGGACCAATAGTACCAGCTGCGACGGCAATGATAG
>Ga0209396_1002408_pt1 | contig 19641 bp, 18 predicted proteins | sample GOMGulsemesocosm_6_FD_184638 | JGI IMG/M metagenome (GOLD analysis project Ga0209396, IMG submission 184638) | Methane-oxidizing microbial communities from mesocosms in the Gulf of Mexico - GOM8C Gulf of Mexico (SPAdes) (version 2) | ecosystem: Environmental > Aquatic > Marine > Cold seeps...
AGTCGTAGAAGCAGTCCCTGAACCAATTGTTGTTCCTGAACCGGTCACTGCCCCTATCCCTGAAGTTACACCAGTACCTGACCCAGTCGCAGATCCAGAGCCAGTCATTGAGCCAGCGCCTGTTGAGACACCCGTAAGTCCTGTTGCCGAAGAACCCGTTAAGGTGACACCAGACAACAATATTACCAAGAATAGTGAAGGGGATATTTCTTACTTAACGTTAACTAACAGGCACCCCGATTGTGCCGAATATATTGGTACATATGTAGCTAATGTTATTGATCTACAAAACAATGTCTTACTTGATAATCAACTAACGATCACTGCAAATAGCACTCACTGCACCCTCAGTAGTAATAATATCCCCAACCACGACGTTGGTGGAAATACCACCACAGGAAAAGGTTTTGCTTCACAAGTACAAGCCAATACTCAAGCCTATGTGTTAACTATTCCACGTCATCCTCAGCAGCAAGCTGCGGCAACATATGTGCAGAAAGTAGGTGGTATGTTAACACTTAACGGTATTTTGCTTAATGGTGTTGATTTAGATATGGATTCAGCCTTTTGTTATCACCCTGATATCAATGCGCCATTAAATATAGGTCTTGGCACAAGAGCACAATGCGGTTTAAATGCAGACTGGTATGCAGTACCTTCAATTAATGCTGATACAGTGACCTTAGATGAATTCTCAGGTCATGCTTTCGATGGCCGATATCATTATCACGGAGACAATGAGGGTTTATCTTACCTCGGCAGTGATGAGCTTTTGGCTCCTAGTATTGATCAAGTTGACCCAAGTGGCTCTCCCGTGGTCGGTTTTGCTCCCGATGGTTATCCAATATATGGTCACTATTTTTATGATGCAACATCTGGAGAATTAAGAAAAGCTCGATCGAGTTGGACAACCTATTCAGATGAGCGAGAAACTCCACAAGGCTCAAGCATTGCTGCACCATCTATAACGACTCATATTAGAGGTTTGTTTGTCAAAGATTGGTTCTATCAAACGGGACTTGGTGATCTTGATGAATGTAATGGCATGACAGACGCCTATGGAAATTATGGTTATTACTACACTGAAACTTACCCTTTTGGTCCTCTTTGTGTAAAAGGGCAGCCCAATGCCTCGTTTACGCTCGACTCATCTGCTTTTATTGGGAAGTAAGCGGGCTGATTTCTTTCATTTGCTGACTTAAAAGCTGTTAACAAGGGCTTTTTTGTTACAGATTAGTATTTCTCTTACTAGAAATACTTCAGTATTATCCTTGTTAATCCTATTCCCCAGTAATAATTATCCATGAAAAAACCATCAATATTTCAATCTGTTGTCATAACTACTGTTATGTTAATCGGCAGTTTAGTGATAAGCACCGCTTCTCAAGCAAAAACATCACTTAACGATGAAAGTTCCCATGCCACTCTGGCTGAATATTTTAAGAAATATAACGCCAAAGGCACGATTGTTGTGCTTGATAAACGTAACAAACAAAATACAAGCTATGTCTATAATCAGGAACGAGCAGCGCAGCGTTACTCCCCAGCCTCTACTTATAAAATTCCCCATAGCCTTTTTGCGCTTGATACTGGTTTGGTTAACGATGAGTTTCAAATATTTCCTTGGGATGGTGTGAAAAGAGGTTATTCTCCACATAATCAAGATCAAAACTTACGCTCCGCCATGCGTAATTCTGCGGTTTGGGTTTATGATATTTTTGCCAAACAACTAGGTGATGAAAAAGCAGGTCATTATCTGAAGAAAATAGCTTACGGCAATACTGATGTTAGTACTGCACAAGGCAGTTATTGGATTGATGGCAAACTTGCTATTTCAGCTTATGAGCAAATCGAATTCCTTGAAAGCCTCTATAAAAATGAATTACCTTTTAAAGTAGAGCACCAGTTATTGGTGAAAGATATCATGGTGGTTGAAGCACAAAAAAAATGGATTTTACGCGCTAAAACTGGCTGGCAAGGTAAACATGGTTGGTGGGTTGGTTGGGTAGAATGGCCAACAGGGCCAGTGTTTTTTGCTTTAAATATTGATACCCCTGAGAGAATGAAAGATGTCTATAAAAGGCAAGCTATTGTTCGAGATGTACTGATGTCGATAGACGCTTTACCCAGTCAATAATAGTGGCAGTTTATTAATAGCAATTACTAAAGCTTGGCTTTTAATTTGTACCGCGTCTAAATCAAAAAAGGCAGCTAGTTCGCTGCCTTTTGAGTAATAAGTGACTTTTTTACTTGGCGTCGTATTGGTCAAATTTATTGAACTTGATAATTGAAGTCAGCTCTTCGCCGTAAAGGCTACCTTTCTCAGAGTAGCGATCTAATTTAGTCACTAATACAAAAGGGTCGTCTGTTTGCATTCTGGTTTGTCTAAATTCGGCAAAGGCACTACTGCGACCTAAAGTGCGGTAATAGTCTTCAACAGCAGCTTCAACAGATGAGTACTTCTTTACCCAAATCGTTTTGTCGCCACGTTTTTTTAGCGCGGCAACCCTAGGTTCATCTTCGTCAAAAGACCAAACACCAAATATATTGTAAGCCACTCTAAAGAAGCGTGAGGTAGCCCAAGAGCTTTCCATGGCTGCTTGTGCAATGGCAATACTTTTAGGATGAGGTTTAAGCGCCATAAGTAATTCGTCATTGTTAGTGGCTTTATATTCAACTTTTAGCTTATCAATTTGTGTTGTAGTTTTACCTGCATCAAGTGTTGCTTTAACACTTTCATATCGTGTCATAAGTTTAGCGTAAACAGTGTTAACGGCAGGTACTATCAAGGATTTGAATCTTGCTTTTTTCTCTTGCACTGTCATTTTAGGAAGCTCTTCTTCCTTTTGACTGACTGTGTAGATAACCGAAGCAATAATGATAAGTAAAATTATTGCGATAATCGCTTTGATTTTGTTTGAAGATAATTGCACTAATACACATCCCAATTGTTAAATTATAGCTTTGGATTTAAAGTGTAAGATATCTACGCCATAAAACAAAACTATATATATTTGGTACAGCTACAGCTACAGGTATTAGAGTGTTCGCGTTGGTGATACTGCTAGTAGAGAGGGTTATGTAGTAAATCATAAGGAATAAAAAGAAAAAGCCTCACTCTGATGAGTGAGCATTATTGGCTCTTTCTCATTTTAATTTTTGCTGATTAGCTAAGCATAAACATTACTAAACGCATCAACACCTGCTTGAGCACAGCCTAAATCTTGTTCTGGTGATCCTGAACTTACGCCAATGCCCCCAACCACCTTGCCATTATAAGTAATGGGCAAACCACCACCAACAATGCACATACGCCCACCTAAAGCAGTATGAATACCAAAGAGATTATTTTTATGGCCAGGAATACAAGCCTTATTAAATTCATGAGTACCTTTACGTGCTGATGCAGCAGTAAATGCTTTATCTTGTGAGATGGTAATACTGTGTACTTTACCGCCATCCATGCGTTCAAAAGCAATTAAGTTACCTGATTCATCAACCACGGCAATACACATGGGCACACCCAACTCATTGGCTTGGTGTACCGCGCCATCTATGATTGTCTTCGCTTCATTTTGATTTAGTCTATTTATAGTTAACATTTTATCCACTCTTTAATTTTAAAACTGGTTTATACCCAAGCTACTTGAAGTAGTGCATGTTAAGGCTATGGAGTCTCGCATCTTGAAATGGAGCGGGTATACAGCTAAAGGTGAGTTAAGGCTTTAGCTGCGTAAATCTATTTAATATAAGTTCTGGCCTTTAAGTAATAATTTAGCTGGCTTTTTTGATAGGCTGTGGAGTGACAACATAACCTAGTTCAATGGAGATCGACTTGCCTGCTTTCACTAAGTCTTTAATCCATTCATCTTTACGACGTGCAATGGGAGCTGATACCGATAAACCAGCAACTACTTCACCGTATCTGTCATATAACAGTACACCAATACAGCCTACGCCCATTTCGGCTTCTTCATTATCATAGGCAAAACCTTGCTCGACACAGCGCATACATTCACGCTCTAAACTTTCTATATCTGAAAAAGTTTTACGGGTATAAGTCGGTAAATTTGTTCGATGTGCATAGCCTTCAATGCCTTCCTTTCCTTCCATGCCTAACATCATTTTACCAACGCCAGTAACATGCAATGGTGCGCGGCTGCCAATAATTTGTTGCACATGCATCATTCTGTTAGGAATGGCTTTTTCTACATAAATAACTACATCTCCTTCACGTGCGGTTAAATTGATAGTTTCGCCAAATTTATCACGAAGTTTTTCCATGTAAGGAATCGCGACTTTACGAAAATCGATATTTTGATATTGATAGTTACTCAATCTAATGAGTCGGCCGCTAAGTTGGTACTTGCCTGAACTATCTCTATCAACAAAGTGATTATCGATCAGAGAATGTAATATTCGAAAGGCGGTAGAGGGTGCCAAATTTGTATCAGCACTTAATGCTTTTAATGTTACCGGCATGGTATAGCGTGATATGGCATCAAGTAATGTTGCTGCTCTATCGATTACCTGAATTTTAGATTCTGGTTTTTCTCTGCTCATAAAACTCTTCCCCATTTGCCAAATTCAATTTCTTGACTCTTGTGTCAAGTTTGTTCATTCAATATAGAACTAAAAGCAACAGAAAACCATCATTAAATTGATAATTGCCGATTTCACATGGTGAAACACCTCTGTTTTGTCTATGTGTTCGTTTTGTATTTTCATATTATTCAGTTGGTTATGTTATTTCATCTTGTGAAAATATGTGGGAGTTTCATATGGTGAAATCCAACTGGATTGCTCTGGGATGTTGTTCTGCTTAGAGTGAATTTAAAGTTTAGCTAGCGTTTTAATTCACACGACAAGTTCAAGTTGGTAATAATTCAATGATGGACACCACTGAACAAAGACAGAGAAAAGGCCGAGCAAAAATTAATTAAAGCATAACAAGAGGTAGATATGAGCAGCTCAACCAATCCAACCATGACCATTCCAACCTATGATGATGTATTAGCAGCCCATGAGCGTGTTAAACCTTACATCCATGAAACGCCGGTACTCACGTCAACACGTTTAAATGAAATGACAGGCGCTAAGTTATTCTTTAAATGTGAAAACTTGCAAAAAGCAGCTGCTTTTAAAGTACGTGGTGCTTGTAATGCTGTATTTGGTTTAACCGATGCCGAAGCCCAAATTGGTGTAGCCACTCACTCCTCTGGCAACCATGCCTTATCACTTTCTTATGCGGCAGGCCGACGTGGTATTCCGGTAACCGTTGTTATGCCTCGTACTGCGCCACAGGCGAAGAAAGATGCGGTAATAGGTTATGGCGGTAAAATTGTGGAGTGTGAACCATCAACGAGTTCTCGCGAAGCGGTATTTGCTGAAGTTGTTGCCAAGTCGGGTGCTGATTTTGTTCATCCTTATAACGATCCACGGGTCATTGCTGGTCAAGCAACCTGTTCAAAAGAGCTACTTGAGCAAGTTGAAAACCTTGATGCGGTTATCGCCCCTATTGGCGGTGGCGGTATGATTTCAGGCACTTGTTTAACTATTTCCAATGTTGCTCCTGACGTTAAGATTTATGCTGCAGAACCACTGAATGCTGATGATGCGGCGCGCTCGTTCAAGGCTGGTCATATCATTGCTGATGATGCTCCCGAAACTGTTGCCGATGGTCTGAAAGTCCCCCTTAAAGACTTAACTTGGCACTTCGTTAAAAATCATGTCACTGACATTTTTACTTGCACGGAAGATGAAATTGTTGATGCGATGAAGCTTGTTTGGAAAACCATGAAAATCGTTATTGAACCAAGCTCTGCAGTTACTATTGCCTGTATTTTAAACAACCCTGAAGTGTTTAAAGATCAACGTGTTGGCGTCATTGTTACTGGCGGTAATGTTGATTTAGACAAACTGCCGTGGATGAACAAATAAGCACGCAACTTTCAGTAAATAATTACAAAAAATTAAGACTAACACTTAAAAATATAACAAATAATTTGGAGAATATTATGTCAAATGTAAATGATTTAGAAGTGGGTTATGACGTGCCAGCATTACCAGGTATGGACGAAGCGGATATTCAAACCCCCTGTTTAGTGGTCGATCTTGATGCCCTTGAGCGTAACATTGTAAAAATGGGCAAGATAGCTAAAGAAATGGGTGTTCGTCACCGTGTGCATGGCAAAATGCATAAATCAGTAGATATAGCTTTATTACAAGAGAAACTTGGTGATAGCTGTGGTGTCTGTTGTCAAAAAGTCTCTGAAGCTGAAGTTTTTGCTCGCGGTGGTATTAAAGATGTATTGGTTTCAAACCAAGTGCGTGATGCCAAAAAAATTGAACGTTTAGCTAAAATGCCTAAGCTTGGCGCTCGCGTCATTGTTTGTGTTGATGATATTGAAAACGTTGAGGATTTATCTGCAGCAGCGGTTAAAGAAGGTACTCAGCTTGAGTGTTTAGTGGAGATTGATTGTGGTGCTGGCCGTTGTGGTGTTCAATCGGGTCAGCCAGTAGTTGATATTGCTAAAGCAATTGAAGCGGCTGACAATTTAAAATACGCCGGTATTCAAGCGTACCAAGGTGCAATGCAGCACATGGAGCATTACTCAGACCGTCAAGAGAAAACGAATATCGCTATTGAAATGGTGGCTCACACTATTGAAATGCTTAAAGCTGAAGGCCTTGAATCAGATATCGTTGGTGGTGGTGGTACAGGCTCTTATTATTTCGAAGGTAATTCAAAAGTTTTCAATGAATTACAATGTGGTTCTTACGCCTTTATGGATGCGGATTACCAAACTATTCGTGATGAGTCTGGTGAGCAGATCACTGACTTTGAAAACTCATTATTTATCTTAACGTCAGTAATGAGCCATACCAAAGCAGACAAAGCTATTTGTGATGCCGGCCTTAAAGCACAATCAGTAGATAGTGGTTTACCGTATATCTTTGGTCGTGACGATGTGGAATACATCAAATGTTCAGATGAACATGGTGTTATTGCTGATGCTAACGGTGCATTAAAAATTAACGAAAAATTAAAACTGGTTCCAGGTCACTGTGACCCAACATGTAACGTGCATGACTACTACGTTGGTGTACGTAACGGCAAGGTTGAAACCTTATGGCCAGTATCTGCACGTGGTAAAGCTTTTTAATAGCAGCCTATTGCAACCTTTCACCCTCGGCATTCGTCGAGGGTCTTAACCACCTTCTAGGATATTAAATATGAGTGACTCTAAAAACTCTCTACAAGAGAACAAAGGCGTATCAGTTGTTTCTGAAGAAACTTGCCAAGAAATCATGGGCAGAGCTGATGCCTTTACTGCAGTAGAAAATGTTTTTGCTGCTATGGCAAAAAATACGGCTTACAACTTCGATGTAATTCGTGAAGCCATTGGCCATGAAGATGCCCTTTATGGCTTTAAATCAGGCTTTGACCGTGACGGCATGGTACTTGGTTTAAAGTCTGGTGGTTACTGGCCGGGCAATATGGCAAAAGGGCTAACTAATCATCAATCAACCGTTATTTTATTTGATCCTGATACTGGCAAATTAAAATCTCTAGTGGGTGGTAATTATTTAACGGCTGTTCGTACGGCGGCTTCGTCTGCGGTATCGATTGCACATTTAGCCCGCAAAGATTCCAAAGTATTAGGTATGATAGGTGCAGGACATCAATCAACTTTTCAGCTACGTGCTGCAGTTGAGCAACGTGATTTTGAAAAGGTTGTTTGTTGGAACTTCCACCCTGAGCAAATTCCTAACCTTGCTGCGGTTGCTGCAGAATTAGGTTTACCGTTTGAATCCGTTACCCGCGAAGAGCTTTGTGCGCAAGCCGATGTCATTATTACTATTACTTCAGCATTTGATGCTTTGATTGAAAAAGACTGGATCAAACCAGGTACTCATATTGCTTGTATGGGCACCGATACTAAAGGTAAACAAGAAGTTGATGCACAATTGTTGACGGTAGCATCAGTATTCACCGATGAATTAGCGCAATCAATTACTTTAGGTGAAGCACAGCATGCAGTAGCACGTAAGTTAATCAAAGCCAGTGATATCACCCCGATTGGTGAAGTCATTAACGGTACTAAATCAGGCCGTACTTCAGCAGAAGAAATTACTTTGTTTGATGGCACTGGTGTCGGCCTACAAGATTTAGCGGTAGCTTCAGTCGCGGCTGAATTAGCCGAAGAAAAAGGCTTGGCGACTTACTTCCAATTGTAAGATTTATTATAAAGCGGCTTATCAAAGGCGTTTTCAAAGTAGAAAGCAATAAGTCATCATGGCTGTTTATTCATTTAAGCAGCCATTTTTTTGCCTGTGGTAAACTGTAAGTGTAGTAGGGGGTACGTGCTTAATTCTTTGAAATTAATAACAATTAAGGTTAAGTTATCAGTCCTATTATTCAGGGTGATTAATTTTATTTGTTATCTGAAAATCACTTCCAAGGAGTTTATGTGAGGAAGCACCTAATAACCACATCTGTAGCTATTATCTTTTTTGCTATGGCATCGTTTTCTACTCAAGCATCACAACTAATCAATGATGAAACAATTGAACAACAAACAAATTGTTTTAGTCGTATTTTCTCAAGCTATGCCTCATGGCGCAAAGACATGGAGAGAAAATTCAAACAAAAATATTTATTTGAAGAGGACCAGTTTAAGGCAATATTACGTTTTGAAACTCACTTTAGCGAAGTAGATTTTAACGTATATAAAGATAATTTATTGTGTGAGAATTTTAGCTATCGAGTTGATGGAAATATAGTCAAAGGTTTTGTCATCAAACCTAAGTCTGCAACCAAGAAATTACCAGTACTCCTTTATAACCGTGGTGGTAATGGCAATTATGGTGGTGTAGTTTTTGATTCAATGATGAATAACTTATTTCCTATTGCACAACAAGGTTTTGTTATCATTGGCAGCCAATATCGAGGCACCTTTATTAATAATTCACCAGTGCAAGATGAATTTGGTGGCAAGGATATTGATGATGTAATCGCATTATTTGATATTATCCCAAATATCGAAGGTGCGGACGCAAATAAAATTGGCATGTACGGTGCTAGTAGAGGCGCTATGCAGACATTCTTGGCATTGAAAAAAGCGAAAAATGTAAAAGCGATAGCAACTATTGCAGGTAATTCTGATCTATTAAAAGGTCTAACTTATAGGCCAGAGATGGAAAGAGTACATAGGTATAGAATTCCGGACTATGATAAAAACAAAGTCGCAGAGTTGAGAAAACGTTCGGTATTACAATGGATAGGTGAACTACCGACTGATGTACCCATGTTACTTATACATGGAACAAACGATCATCGTGTTTCGGTAAAACACTCAATTGACCTTGCTGCAGCACTAACTGCTAATAATATTCCACATAAACTAGTACTTTATCCTGAAGATAACCATTCTTTAAGTCGTAACAAAGATAAAGTAAACAGAGAGCTTATACTTTGGTTTCAACGATATTTATAAAACATATATAAGTGTCAATACAGGAGTAATTAGATGAAATGTTCAGTATATATAGCAACGAGTGCCGATGGTTATATTGCAACACCAGATGGTGGTGTTGATTGGCTCCATAGTGCAGGAAATCAAGAGGCTGACATGGGCGCTGAGGATATGGGTTTTCAAGCGTATATAAATTCAGTCGATTGCATGATCATGGGACGTAAATGCATGGAAATCATTGCCAGTATGAAATTAACCCCAGAGCAATGGCCATACGGTGACATGCCCATTATTGTCTTAAGTAATACCATAAAAACACCGCCAGAAAACCTAGTGGGTAACGTTGAAATGTATTCAGGTGATATTAATAAACTCATAGGCAAGTTAGAAGGCGACGGTTATAAAAGTGCTTATATCGATGGTGGCGCAACTATTACCTCATTTATCAACCTTAAGCTTATTAATGAAATGATTATTACCCAAGCGCCAATACTGTTAGGTAAAGGTTTACCGCTGTTTGGCAAAATTAATCATCTAGTGAAATTGCAAGAGGCTAAAGCAACAGCATTTGCCAATGATTTTACTCAAGTTCAATATAGTGTCACTTATACCCAAGCCACTTGAAAATGCAGGATTCAGCTGGAATTAGAAACGCCTTTAGGCAAGGCATTGATTGAAGATAATAGTTATTCTATTGTCGAAATCAATAACGATGTATAAAGCGTTTCTAAACCAGCCAGTCTGGGACGTCTGAGCAAATCATGTTCATCGTTATGCAGTTAATTAAGGGAATAACCATTAATAAAATACACGCCTTGCTCATGAATCGCTCATACGTCCTGAAACGAGCATTTTGAAGTCGCTTGGGTATATAAATAGTTACATTGTTCCCCTTGCAGGAGCTTGCCGCGACGGTATAGTGATCTCATATATATTTTCAGCTGCCGGAATTTTTAAATGATAACTATTAGAGAAGCGTGTTTAGACGATCTAGCCAATATTGCCGAGTTACACGCACAGAGCTGGCGCGATAACTATAATGAAGTGCTTTCAGCTGATTACCTTGATAAAAAGGTTTTTGGCGAAAGAGAAGCACTATGGACAACTCGCTTAACAAAGCCGCAAAGTAATCAGTTGGTACTTATTGCTGAAGTGGATAATATTTTCACTGGTTTTGTTTGTATTTTGGGGGGAAATCACCCTAAGTTTGGCACTATCATTGATAATTTGCATGTAAAAGCGAATAGCAAAGGGCAGGGCACGGGTTCACGTTTATTATCAGCTGCAGCTTCTTGGGCAAAGGAGTATTATAGCGATCATGATTTATATCTTGAAGTACTTGCCTGTAATAGCAATGCTATTGGGTTTTATCAGGCGAAAGGTGGCAAAAATATCGATACCGCTTACTGGCATACACCTTGTGATAATCAGGTAAAAGAGTTTATTTTTAGCTGGGGAACTCCTGAAAACTTAGTGAAAGGTTTAGCTAGTTAAGGCATAGGTAAACTATAGTGAAAGAATCAATTAGCGAAGCAAAAAATGAAGTGAAAAACGAGCTGAAAGCGAAACTCGTCTACTGGAATAACCTTAAAAACAGCAAGGTAAAAGCAGGAGTGATCCTTGTTTTTATTGGTGTGATAGCATTAAAAATATTCACATCAATCTTAACCTTTGAATGGCTAAGTCGTTTATTTCAATAAAAAACTAAATTTCAGGGGGAATTCAAAGGATTTTAGACAAGTAAATGACATCAACAGAGACTAGGTTTAATATGAATATATTAATCAATTATGAGACTCTGATATGTTAACGCGATTTACTGTATTTTATTTATTGTTAACGTCATATACCGTGTTAGCAAATACCAATAAAGAGCTAATCATTTATCATGATGCAGATTATTCATTAAATCAGCTATCAGCTAAAGCGATGAAAATGGGGTTGCTTACTGCTTTTGATGAGGTGGACAATGAGATACAAGGATTTAGTTTCGCTTTTAAAGAGAAAAATCATCGAGGTAATATTAAGCGCAGTTTAATCAGCATGAAAGCCTTTCTTAACGATGATAAAGCATTGTTTATTCTTGGTGGCTTACATTCTCCGCCGTATATAAAAAATCGCAACTTTATTAATGAAAATAAAGTCCCTTTGTTAGTGCCTTGGGCGGCAGGTGGGCCAATTACCCGTTATCCTAGTTCTGATAACTGGGTCTTTCGCTTATCTGTTGATGATACCAAAGCGGGTATTCGTATGAGCGAATTTGCACTTAAAAATCTCTCCTGTAAAAATCCCCATTTGTTATTAGAAGACACTCCTTGGGGAAAGTCGAATAGAAAGACAATGTCATCATATTTACAAGAAGAAGTCCCTTTTGATATCAGTCTATTTGATTGGAACATTAAAGAAAATTCAGCGCGTATCATGGTCCGGAATATTATCTCAGCAGGTCATGACTGTGTATTTCTTGTTGGTAATTTCAATGAAACTCAGCAGTTTGTAAACGCTATGGTATCCATGGAAAAAGACCAAAGACTGCCATTTATCAGTCACTGGGGGGCTACAGGTGGTGATATAGATATTATCTTCACCGAACAAGTAAAAAAAGCAATATCGTTTCATTTTATTCAGAGCTGTTATTCCTTGTCTTCATCTAAGCAATCAGCCTTTCAGCAATCCGTCATGGCACGGGCAAAAAAGCTATTTCCCGAAGAGTTTACCTCTGCTGAAACCGTTAAAGCACCAGCAGGATTTATTCATGCATACGATCTTGGACGACTGGCTATTTCGGCATTACAACAAGTAAAGCTGACTGGAAATATTCAACAGGACCGCTTGTTATTCAAACAAGCTTTAGAGTCTTTAAAACAACCGGTTCAAGGACTTATTAAAGAGTATAACCAACCATTTGGGATATGGAGTGAACAAAAGCAAGATGCACATGAAGCATTAAGACTTGAGAACTTCTGCATGGCCAATTTTGGTGAGCATAATCAAATAAAAGTAACGGAAAATAAGGATTAATGGAAATTTTAAATAAACTCAAAAGCAAAGCAGGCCTTGCATATTTAGTACTCTTGCTTGGCTTTTTGTTTTCATTAGTAATCAATATTAACTTTGTTTCAGAACGAGCTGTTTCCTCTTTAACGCAGCTACAAGAAAGACATACCAAGCTTCAGGCTCAGTCTACGATTGATAATATTCAGCAATTTATCGAAAATCGAGTCAAGTTACTTGCTGAATTAGGTGAATCACCCATTGTCACCTCTAGTGTTATGGGGGTTGAAATTGCCTCCGCAAACTTGACTGATTTACTTAATGACAGAAAAATTTTGGGCTCTAAAGAAAAAATTTATCTGACCGATTTTACCGGTGAATTTATTTATCCCAAAACCTCAACAAACTCTTCACGAGCATCACTGCAAGAAAAGACAATTGAACTGATTGTGGAACAAGAAGTGCCACTTGTTTTAACCATCATTAAAGATGTTGATCAGCATTATTTTAGTATCGCAATGCCAGTAAAATATAATAATTATGTCGAGGGCATTATTAGTTTTGATATTGTGAGTCATTCAATTGAAAAACTTTTAGCGGAATTAATAAAAGATAATATCTATGCGATTACCTTTGTTAATAACAGCGATTTAATTTATCAAACGGCAACATTAGATGATTTCTCTTTGGTCTCTCAGTCCACTATTGCTAATACACCAATAGCGCTAAATTTTTATACATCAACAAGTCAGTTACAAGAAGAAAAAGGGCAGTATGTTTGGCAAATAGGTAGCACGTTAACGATGACAACCTTATGTGCTTTTGTGTTGTTAGCCTTTTTAATTCGTTCATTATTAATCAATCCTTTAGAAAAACTTGCTATTTCTGAAAAGAAAATTAAGCAAAGTGAGGAAAGGTATCAGTTAGCTATACAAGGCAGTAATGATGGAATTTGGGATTGGAATATTGAAGGGAATGACCTGTACTTATCTCCTCGGCTGTCAAGTATGATGGGCTATGAAAATATTTCAGAGAAAAGGTTTGTTAATGCTGAGAAGTTACTCATGGACTATGTTCATTCTGAAGACAAAGCAAAAGCAACTCAGGCACTGAAAGAACACTTTAAGAAAGATACTCCTTTAGATTTTGATTTCAGGATGCGAGTAGCCGATGGCCATTATCGATATTTTAGAATAAGAGGTATTGCACAAAAAGACGCCAAAGGTAGGGCGGTACGCATGGCGGGCTCTTTGTCTGATGTTACTGAATTTAAAGAGCAACGCTCAGCACTTGAAAAGGCACTTGAGGACGCGAAAGGTGCAAACATCGCTAAAAGTGATTTCTTAGCGAATATGAGCCATGAAATTCGTACACCAATGAATGGTGTTTTAGGGTCACTACAAGTACTTAAACGCGATGATTTATCCGAGCCATCAAGAAAAATGGTTGAAATGGGGATTAATTCTTCAAAGAATTTACTTTCGATTATTAATGATATTTTAGATCTTTCTAAGATCGAATCAAACAATATTAGCTTAGAATCATTACCAATCAATGTTGTTGAATTGTGCAAATCTATCATTGCTGAGACTTCACTTTTGGCAGAGCAAAAAAAAATCGGCTTAATCTTTACTACACAAAAGGGCATGCATACTCATTGGTTAGGTGATCCGGTAAGGTTAAGGCAAGTGATTTTAAATTTAATCTCTAACGCGATTAAATTTACCTTAAAGGGTAAAGTAAATATTACCATTAAAGAGCAAAATGAGATGCTAGTCTTTGAGGTAATAGACACTGGAATAGGGATCTCACAATCTCAAATAGACAAGCTATTTAACCGTTTTGAACAGGCTGACTCAACGACTACTCGTAACTTTGGTGGTACAGGTTTAGGTTTGCCTATTGCGAAACAATTGACAAACTTAATGGGTGGAGAAATTACTGTCATCAGTAAAGAGAATGTAGGCTCTACTTTTAGCGTTGCCTTGTCATTAAGTAAAACGACTAAAAAAAGTCATGATTCGTTGGAATTGGTGCCAATAAAAACACCACAGGCAGAAAAACTCAATATCCTACTAGCGGAAGATAACAGAATTAATCAAAAGGTATTTAATGCTATAGTAGGCCCAACTAAAGCAAGTATTCGAGTTGCTAATGATGGCCTCGAGGCAATAGATGAAGTTGGCAAGTCATTACCTGACTTGATTTTTATGGATATTCAAATGCCCAATATGGATGGTATTAAGGCTTGTGAAGTTATTAAAAACTCTCATCCTAACATTCCGATTGTTGCTTTAACTGCAAATATTATGAAACAAGATGTGCTGAAGTATAAACAGGCTGGCTTTGATCATTGTTTAGGTAAACCGATTGATGTCAACGAAATCTATACGGTGATACAAAACTTTCTGACACATTCAGTGGTCAATCTCAAGAGCTAAAATAAATGGAAGTAAAGTGCTAGCAGATAAATATACATTGAAGTTAACCTGTCCGACAGTTGAAGACTTTTTACTTTTACGTAGTAACGTTGGTTGGGGGGGGCTTGATGCCTCGCTAGCAAAAAAGAGTCTAGCGAATAGCTTATTTCACGTCGTTATTTACCACGATAAAGCGCTAATAGGTATGGGGCGCGTGGTTGGCGATGGGGCTATGTATTTCTACATTCAAGATGTCATTGTTGATCCAAGCTATCAAAAGCAAGGTCTTGGCACTGAGTTAATGGACACAGTGGAAGGTTATTTACGTTATACCGCCAGCAAAGGCTCTACCATAGGGCTTTTAGCCGCGAAGGGAAAAGAAAGTTTTTATGCCCGTTATGGCTATATTCAAAGGCCTAACAATACACTCGGTGATGGCATGTGTAAGTTTATATAACTCCAGTCAATAAATATGCGCTAAAAGAGCGCTTCTATTACCGAATCACTAAGAGACGCAGGCAAGGTGAAACGAGTCTGTTAATTGATTATGACCATGCAAAATCTTATCACTACCATCAAGCATTCCATGATGGAAAATCGTACTTTACCTTTTTCAGTTTACTCTTCAATCAAAGAACAGCACTTACTCAATGTACCCGTAGTAAAACCTTTATTTATTGCTGTGCTTGATGGCGATAAAGCGTTGGGGAAGGAAGGGGAGATAGTATGCCATGCTGGTGATTTCATTTTTTTGTCTGATAACCCGGCAATTAACATGCGCAATATCCCCAAAGAAAAAGAATATTTTGCTTTGTTAATAGAATTTGAACTAGATGACTTTGTCGGAATTGATGTGGAAATTGCCGATATAGGGCATGAAATTAAGCTTACAAGTGAAAATTTCTGTGTTGGGGCGATACAAAGAGAACTCGAGAAGTGCCTTCAGCAATTTGTTGAGTGGTCACTTTATGCACCTAAAGCTATGTGGCCCCTACGTAAAAAGGAATTATTACAATTACTTTGCCATATGGGACATCCTGAAATTCTGGCTATGGCTGCACCACATAAGTTAGGGCAAAAAGTACATGCACTTCTTAGTAAAGAACCCGCTGCAGATATGTCACTCTCAGCGCTTTGCCAAAAAGTAGCCATGAGTGAATCTACACTCAGGCGAAAGCTAACGGCGGAAGGGACTACGGTTCAATCGATTAAAGACCAAGTGAAGCTAGGACTTGGTTTACATTTATTACAAACAACAAATCACGCAATTGTATTTATTGCTGAGCAATGTGGTTACCAGTCACAATCTCGGTTTACCAGCCGGTTTAAGGGACGTTTTGGTCTAACACCCTCTGAGCTAAGAAAAACTAAGCTGACGGATTAGGGCGAAAAGTTGACGGATTTGACGCTATGAATGAGGCAGGATCAAACTAAAATATCCCCCATACCACACTCATTAATAAAACTATCCAATAAGGTTCATCATTATGTTTAAGTCATTCACAGCCATTGCTTTACTCACTGTAAGTCTTTCATCAACCGTTTTCGCCGATACATTTAAATTGTCTAGTCAGGATATTTCTGATGGAGAGTTCATGTCTAAAACACAAGAATTCAATGGTTTCGGCTGTGTAGGTGGAGATCTATCACCACAGCTGAAATGGTCCGGTGCACCTAAGGGTACAAAAAGCTTTGCCATTACCGCTTATGATCCAGATGCACCAACAGGTAGTGGCTGGTGGCATTGGCAAATTGTTAATATTCCTCATAACGTAAATGAAATGGCAGCTGGCGCAGGCAGTACTCAAAAAGACTTAGCCCCTAAAGGCAGCATGCAAATAAAGAATGATTATGGCAGTCGAGGCTTTGGTGGTGCGTGTCCACCAAAGGGTCACGGTGTACACCATTACCGCTTTACCGTGCATGCACTGTCCGTCGAGAAGCTTGAATTACCAGCCGATGCGTCAGGTGCGTTAACGGGTTATATGATTAATGCCAATACTATCGAGACCAGCACGATAGAGTCTTTATATAGACGAGACTAGGTCTAAGTGATAGGGGCTTTACTTAAAGAATTAGCCATCAAAAAGCTGCTATTTATAGCGGCTTTTTGATGGCCGAATACATCGGGTATTTAAGGTTAGCCAAAAAGCTTATGCATCATTCATGTAGTTATCAGGTAACGGCAATGCTGCAACCCCTGATTCCACCGCGGCTTTAGCAACAGCCAAGGCGATATTTTTGCATAATCTTGGATCCATCGGACGTGGAATAATGTAACCTTTACCAAATGACAACGACTTTTCGTCACTGGCCTTTAAAACACTCATTGGTACGTCTTCTTTAGCAAGTGCTCGTATGGCATGTACAGCGGCTACTTTCATCTCATTATTAATCTTACGCGCTCTCACGTCTAATGCTCCACGGAAGATAAACGGAAAACACAAAACATTGTTTACTTGGTTAGGATAATCAGAACGACCTGTCGCCATAATTAAGTCACTTCTAGTCTCGTGAGCTAATTCTGGCTTGATTTCAGGATCAGGGTTGGAGCAGGCAAAGACTACAGGGTTATCAGCCATTTTCTTTAACTGCTCGCTAGTCAATAAGTTAGGTCCAGAAACACCTAAGAATACATCTGCGCCTTCAATAACATCATCTAACGTTCTTTTATCGGTGTTATTAGCGAAACGCGTTTTGTATTCAGATAAATCATTACGGCGAGTATGGATGACGCCTTTTGTATCTAACATGTATATTTTTTCACGCATAGCGCCACATTGAATCAAAAGCTCCATACAAGCTATAGCGGCAGCACCTGCACCTAAACAAACAATGTCGGCCTGCTCTATTTTTTTATGTTGTATTTCTAAGGCATTGAGCATAGCAGCAGCAGTCACGATAGCGGTGCCGTGTTGATCATCATGAAACACCGGGATTTTACAGCGCTCATTTAACGCTTTTTCGATAACAAAACATTCTGGTGCTTTAATGTCTTCTAAGTTAATGCCCCCAAAACTGTCAGCAATACTGGCAACGGTATTTATAAAGTCATCGGTAGTTTTATGTGTCACTTCAATATCGAATGAGTTGATATCAGCAAAGCGTTTAAACAATAATGCTTTACCTTCCATTACCGGCTTAGATGCCATGGGGCCTAAATTACCTAAACCTAATACAGCTGTTCCATTTGAAATAACGGCAACGGTATTTCCCTTGCCGGTATATTTGTAAACATCGTCAGGGTTTTTGGCAATCTCTCGACACGGCTCAGCAACACCAGGGCTGTAGGCGAGTGACAAGTCAGCACTTGTTTCGGCGGGTTTAGTAATGGAAATGGCTATTTTACCTGCAGTTGGCAAGGCGTGATAGTCCAGTGCTGCTTGTTTTAAATCAGACATGAGTTAACCTACTTTTATAATTTTAAGTTGATAGTTTTAAGTTCAGAGTTTGTTTATAAATAAAGAGGGGTACTCAACATGCTGGTTGGGGTAGCATGCTGAATACCAAAAAATCTGCTGTTAAGGATATAAATTTGTGTCTTTCATTCTAGTAATCTTTTTGAAAAATACTGAAGCGCTCGTGAGTATGCTCTAAATTGTGCGCCAATAATTTTGACGAAGGCCATACCCGCTTTGACTCAGGAGTGAGTAAGCTATTGTTATTTTTCTTCAACATAGCAATAGCTTATTTAATAGGTTATTGCCTATTAGAAACGCCATACCGCTAAGAATTGTACTGTGTTGTCGTCAACACCTTTCATACCTAGCTTATTTTTCCAATATTGGTACTCAATACCTGCAAATAAACGTTGTGAAGGCATATTCATTAACTCACCTACATCTAAACGAACTTGTGGTTGAATTAAAATCCAAGACTCAAGTTCATCAGTACCAAAGTTATTTCGTTGTGTGCGACCATCAATATATTCGGCGTGACCTTCAAAGCTCCAGCTTGTTGAACCTAATTTAAATGGCAAGGCCCAAGCAAAATCAACCATAAAGCTGGTATCTTCATCAATAATTTTAAATGGAGAATCAAAATCTTGGTAATACGCTTCATCAGCACCGTTTAAATGCATGAATGCACTAACGTTAAGCGTGGCAAAAGCAAAACCTGGTAGATCAAGCGCAAAAGTTACCCCTGGTAATACCCAAGAGCTATCCACTTCTGGTGCGTAGTTAAAACCAGCAACTAAACCAATATCTTTAACAGGGCCAAAAGATAAGTCACTGCCTGTCATCGCACCTAAGCTAAAGTTTGAGTACCACTCACCGTAAAACTCAGCTGAATCCTTGTAACCATTTTTTCCAGAATATTGAGAATGGTCTACAAAAAAGAAGTTATCGCCGTATTCCCAGCCACCAGCATGCTGAAAGGTGGTAATGGTTCCTGTCGATTGCTGACCAAAACCATGTTCAAATTCACCACCCGCTTGAATTTGAACTTCAGTATTACTCCAAATTTCTGCTGATGCCATTGGCGCATTTAATGCCGCGGTTAGCGCAAGTGCTGTGAGTGATGCTTTAATATTCATAATGTCTCTCTTAATGTAATTTAGTTTTAATTATATTTTATTTTAATTTTAATTTTTTTCAATATGTCCATATTTCACTATCGGTACCTAACTTGACACATGTGTCAGGTTAAGATTAACTAAGATACATCAGGTTGTTTTGTAAACACAACTAAAAATTAAAACTAAAATAGAAGGTAAAGTAATATGACGTTTAAATCATTTAATCCGC
>Ga0209396_1002412_pt1 | contig 19628 bp, 19 predicted proteins | sample GOMGulsemesocosm_6_FD_184638 | JGI IMG/M metagenome (GOLD analysis project Ga0209396, IMG submission 184638) | Methane-oxidizing microbial communities from mesocosms in the Gulf of Mexico - GOM8C Gulf of Mexico (SPAdes) (version 2) | ecosystem: Environmental > Aquatic > Marine > Cold seeps...
ATTACATCTTACTTGCTTAATCATTAAGCAAATTGATTCTTTTCTATAATATTTTGTCCCGTAATATAAAACGAATGTTAAAAAAAGTTAAGTTTTTTCATCTGGGTAACGCTTATCTATTGCTTTTAAAGATTTTAAAAACAAACCTAAGCCACCCATACTCAGTACTAAAATAACAATTAAATCAAATGAACTCATGCTTGCAAATGAAAAGCGTATAGAGCTTATAACACCAAAAATTAAAGCGGTTATTGAACCTAAAGAAAGTATCCAACCTAATATATTTTTACTGTTATAAAACACTAAGCCTATTCCAAAAATGAAAGGGATCATTACCATGCCACTGGTAATGCTCATACCTGAAATGCCATACAAGCGGGTGCCCATGCCAAAAGATGAACTCACTTTAATGGCATAAATACCATTTCCATCAATAAAGTGTTTACTCAGCGGGAGTTAAAAGCACTTTAGACAAGGCATTAGTTACAGAGAATGGTTATTCCCTTGTCAAAACTAATAACGCAGAATAAAGGGCTTTGAAACCCGCCTGAAAGGAGCATATGAGATTTAACACTTCGTTGTTATATCAGTTCTAAAGGGAATAACCATTACTTCACTGATATGCCTAGAATTGTTAAATCTCATAGGCTCTGAGTGGCCACTTCATTAATGGAAGTGGTATTACAACATATAAAATCCGCCACTCATCATGATTAAACCGATAAAAAATTGGCCTATGCCACCTGATGTTCCGCCTGCACCTTTCATACTTATTCCTTGGTATTGGTTACTGCATATTCAATTAAAATTTCAGCTACTTGCTGTTTAACTGCACGTTTATCTTCGGTATCTACGCCAAAGCGAATGGCTAATTGTTTTATTTCTTCATCATTAAGGTTAAATGAAAGTCTTTGTCTGGTTTTTTTAGATTTAACATCTAAATCTAAAATTTTTCTGATCATATCGGAAGGAGTCAGTTCTTCATCTATCGCTTGTTTTTTGATGTTTTTTTGAACTTCGCTACTTAAATCAAAAGCCATTTGTGTTGCACGGATCGCTTGCTCTTGTTTTAACCACTTTTCTTCTTTTTTGATCATGTAGCATTACCAGGGAATAGGTCTACAATATCTGTAATCGGACGCGTAAGAGTTAGTGATACTTCTGTTTCACCACCATCCCAAATCTCAATGTTAAGGCTATGACTTTCTTGAGGTGATGTGAGTGTGATCATTTCACATGGCTCGCCGCTTTCACTTTCATAACGTGGTAATGCTAAATTACGATAATCTTGTTTATGGAAATATGCAACATAAGGGTCTTCAGTTTGTTTATATTCGTCAGCTAAGAATTGACTAAATTGGCTAGGTTTATCGTTAGTTTTTAAAAGTGTTAAATCTTCTTCATCAAAAATACGTGAAAACGCGTCTAAAGTGAAAATTGCATCTACATCATCTCTTTGGACTTTTATTGAAAAATTAGCCCACTGCTCGCCATCTTCTTTTTCGATTTGTAAAAATACAACTTGACCAGAATCTGTTTCTAAAACAAATTCGGTATCTGAACTGCGTTCATATTGATAAGTTTGCACATCTGCCACTTTGAGCATTTGTCCTTTTAGCCAAGCGGGGTAGGCAAAAGAGTCTATTATTTGCAGCATATCACCAGATTTGAGCTGGCTTGCATCATTAAGTTGGCGTTCGGGTTTATTTTTTTTTGACTTGAAGAAGCTAAACATAGAGCGTTCCTTAACGAGATGTTTATAGAGTTAGGGGGGATAAGTTAGCGAGTATATTAAACCCGCTAACGTTAAGGTATTTAAATGTTATTTACCTTGTTTTGCTTTGATACGCGCTAAGATATCGCTATTTTTTGTATTGCTACCACCAATACCGGCTTCTGCCATTTTAGCTTTTAAATCATCGCCGTTAGCCGCTGATTCAAGCTGTTTTGCAGCAGATAACTCATCTTGTCTATCAGCTTGTCTTTGCTTGATACGATCAAGAGACGCACGTGCTGAAGTCATAGAGGACTCATTTGTATTAAGTGTGCTATTTACTGCCATTGTTGCTTTTTGCACACTTTCAGTGGTTTTAACCATAGTTAATTGACGCTGATTTTCCTTAATGGTTTTTTCAGCTTCTTTAACTTGTTGCTTAAGGGCAACAATATGATTACTAAAACCTGATAGTACTTGCTCTTGCTCTGCTTTCTCAGTTTCAAAATCACCAATTTTTTCAGCAATTTCAATTGCTAATGCTTCGTTATCTTGGCTTAGTGCTTGACCTGCATATTCTTCATGTTCACTGATGCTGCTATTTAATGCGCTTACTTTACGTTTACACTGCATTTCTTTAGCCATTACTTCAGTTAAGCTTTTTTTCGCTTTTTGTAATGCGTTTTGTGCATCTGCAATTTCTTGTTCGAAAATACGGATACCATTAGCGTCAACAATTGATTCACCTACTTCTCTTGCGCCGCCACGTACTGCTGTAAATAATTTTTTAAGTATGCTCATAATTTTATCTCCTGGCCTAAACCATTATTCATTTAAGTAAGCTGTGACCGCATCTAGTGCATCAATTGCGTTGTCAGCTAATGTTACTAATTCATGTGTTATATCATCAAATGATGAGTTAACTGATAAAGCACCAAAAATGGCATATTTATCATCAATTTTTGCAAATGCACTTAATGGAATTGGCACATTCAATCTAAGTAGTGCTTCATTAAGTTCATCTTTTAATTCTGCTTTAACTTCACTTTCTGAAAATAAGTAACTAATACAAAGCAGTTGTTCGTCAGTTTGTGTAACAAAAATTGGTAACTCATCATTACCATCAACAATTACTTGAAGGACTTCCTGTTCGTCTTCGCTTGCAATTAGAAAAGACTCAAAACTAACACCTTCTGCTTCGAATGTTGCTAACTTGATTGAAAGTTCATTTAATTCCATCTTCTGTTCCTTTGCTTAAAATGACATATTATGTCTGAGTTAAGAATTGCACTTGTGACATATTATGTCAATAGTTAAGTGCAAATAAATTTGTTACGCTTATTTATTGTTTATACAATTCGGATTCACTTTGCCAAGCTTGGCTGTGGTAATCATACAATACACCAGAGCCTAGTCTATTGACTTCAATAGACTTAATTTCATTAAAAAAGTTTCGTGGAAATATAAAGGAAGCCAAAATATATTCTTTACTTAACCACTGGGATTCCACTGGAAGCTGCTGTAATTTTGCAATACGGTTACTGGCACTTTGTCCTGAACGGGTTGCAATGGTCCAGCCCCATTGACCAAAAGAAGGGATATTTTGCTGGTATTGCTCTACATGTAAAAAACCAGAAAACTTAACCGTTTTGGCGATGCTCAAAAAAGCACTTTGTGCATGATAAGGGGAGGTTGATTGTATTGCTAATGCACCGTCCGGCGCTAATAATTGTCTTACCTGATTATAAAAATAATCGCTATATAGCTTATTTAAATCTGGGTGATTAGGGTCGGGTAAATCTATAATTATGGTATCAAACTGCTTGCTTTGATCTAATAGCTTTTCTACCTCTAAAAAAGCATCTGTTGCTATGATATGCGCTCTAGGATCGCTCATTGAATTATCGTTTAATTTAACGACTCGCTGTTTAATATACTCAGGTATTTCGAACTTTTCACTAGAATACTGGCTGTTTTCAAAACCAAATAATGTGAGTAATTGCGCATCTAAATCAATTAAAGTGACTGATTTTACAGGCCACTTAAGTGCATCTCTTAAAGCGAGACCATCACCACCGCCAATAATTAAAATATTATCATGGCGATTTGATGCAGCCATTGCTGGGTAAACTAACATTGAATGATATAACTGTTCATCGGCACTCGAAAACTGTAAACGACCATTTAAATAAAGATCTGTGATTGGTTCGTTTTGATTTTTTAAAAAGCGCTCAGTCACCACTAAATGCTGATATTTTGTTGATTGTGAGTAAATGACTTTGTCTTTATATAACACGCTGCTTAAATCTTTCATCCAAGTTGTGCCCATCACTAATAGCAGGCTAAATAAACATAACAATACAATATGGCAAACAAATAACCATTTAGCATAACGAATATGCGTGTGATATTTCGCTAAAAAGATAAATCCAGCCACGATATTAAATAATGCAGTCCAAGCTGCAGCTTGCATTATGGGCATAGATAACATGATAGTGACCCAAATAGCTGCGCCTATGCCTGCGCCAATATAATCTGCACCATAAATAGTGCCTGCATTATTTTCTAAAAATCGGCCATAAACTTGTTGGCGAACTCTGGCGATAAGTGGGATTTCCATCCCTATCAATATGCCTAAAATCAAACCAAAAATATAAGGCATAAATTGCGCTATATCTTGCATCTTTTCAAATAAGTAACCATCAAGTAATACGTTTGGCGGTAAGTTAAATGTGTCAGAAAGGGTGTGAGGCAAGGTGTAACTAATCGCAATAAGGCTTGCGATAAATAAAATACAGCTCATGCCAATTAAAGCAATTAAAGCTTCTAACCAAGCAAAGGCGGTGAATGCGTCTTTAAACCATCGAGCTAAAAATGCGCCTATGCCCATGGCAACTATCATAGTGCCTATCATGGCGTATATCGCGCTTTCTACGGAGCCTAAAACACGGCCAGCGTAGTGGGAGAGTAAGTATTCATAAATAAGGCCACAGCCAGCAAGAATAGCCATTACTGAGATCAGTAATATATCGTGAAACCATAAGGTTTGTTTAGAGTTTGTAAGTGTTGTGGTATTCAATAGGGTTAAGCTCAGGTAAATGTCACAGGAATAGCTCATGAGTATATTGCTCATGAGCTATGAAAAGGTAAGGTTTAATTACCTAATAAAGTTGCCATCGTTAAACCAATCGCAAATGACGTTGTTGCTGAAATTGCTGCAACACCCACATTTTTTTGACGATTTACTTCATCTGAAATATCAGTACCAGATAAAATAATTTTTATGGTGATTAAATGCAAAATAATAAACATTACTAGGCTGAATATTGCAGCGCCCGCCCAGTAAAGTAAGCTCATATTGATATTTTCAGCATTATAAGGCGCAATGCCTGTTGCTGCTGTAATAGCTAAACCACTACCAATTAAAAAGCCAGCGTAACGTACGCCAACAGCTAAATTGTTATCTTTAATTGCTTGTTGTAAACAGTCGCCATTTTTATTTGTGCGTTTGAATAGTTGCACACGATATTGGCTTACCAATAACATAATGATATTACCAATAATGAATGCAGCAATCACGATAGGTAGTCCATGCCAGCCTTCTGTTAATACCCAAATCAGTGCTGAACGAATAAGAATTGCCACAGTAACAATATGACCAAACTCAATTAATGCCGCTGTCACATTGCCTTTTACTATCTCAAAATGTAAGTCAACTTTACGCAGTGCTACTTTGTCTTGAAAAAAATGTCCTAGTTTAATTAAAGCAATGCCTACCAAGCCATAACCACCCATTTGAATGGCTTCTTCAAGTAAAGTATCTGCAAAGTTACCGCTTGTGATACCTGTTAATACAATGGCTAAACCTGCAAGTCCCGCAGCAAAACTTAAGCCAAAAGCAAAGTTATCGCGTTTAGTGATTTCATCATTAGCATGTAAATTTGATACCCAACCTTTAATGAGTTTTAAACTTACAAAGAGGGCAATGATGACAATGAAGTCTATGGCGAGTGCTTGCGCTGTCCATAATGTTAATCCGTTCATGTTATATTCTCCAAAAATTCTTTATTTAAATTCGTTAATACCAGTATTCTTATTGGTTATTTTCCGCGACTAACGCCACGTGAAGTACGACTTGAGCTATTACGAACAGATCCTGAACTCTTTGAATAGCTGCTTTTTGAATAACTACTTCTTGTTTTTACTGGGGTATAACTACTTCTACTTAAGCTTGACGCACCTGAGCGTTTTTTAGCGTAAGGGCTGGTAAATTGCTTTCCTTGGCGCTTGTATGATTGCTTAGTGCGCGTTTCAATTTTTTGCTGTGTTTTATATTGGTTTTTACTGGTATAACGTGAACGACCATAGTCATTATAATAGCTATAGCGGCGCTTGCGGCTCCATCTATCGTAACTAACACCACCAACAACATCACCAAACATACGATACATGCCATACCATTGCCAAAAGCTAATACCGCTAGAGTTTGTTTGCCAGTTACCATAATTAGGGTTACCTATCATTTGGCTACCTGCACCAAAGTTTTCACCTTGATTTGCGGCATCTTCAGCTTGTTTACTAATCGCACCAACACGGGCTAAATTGCCTTCAGACATATCAGCTAATACATTGATAGGATCAGTTAGGGCATCACCAAATAAACTGAGTTTGGCGGCTTCTTTTACTTTGGCTAATCGATCTAACTGGATAAAAGCATTATCTAAGGTAACAGGCTCATTTTTAATATCATTTAAGCGTGTTGTTAATCCTTGAAATAATGGACCTTGAGTTGTGGCATCTTTTACAACTAGGCTGCTTATTTGCGAGAGCTTAGGAAGGTTGTTTTGTACGTAGCTATCATATTCTTTAAGCAATTTAGCGTTACGGATATAATTATTATCCAGCGCTTTTCTTAAACTCGCTATTTCTAATTCAGTTGAAGTAATTTCTAACTGAACAGATTTTTGAGCTTGTTCTTCTTTAGACTCACAGCCTAATAGAAAAAGTGAAAAGCAAAAAAAACTAAAGAGCTTCCAGGCATTAAAATTCGACATTCATTGTCACCTTTTATCAGCATTAATTTATAGAGATTATTGAATAACTCTAGTTTTGCATAACCCTGAATTTAAACCAAGTTTTTTGAATCTATTAATGTAATTTGATGTTTTTAAGCAATATAGGCAGGTAAAGTTAATAGCTTATCTCATTATGAGATAAGCTATTTAAATTGAGCTAACTTGTAGGTGATACGGTACTTATAGGCATACTACTCACTTTACATTTTCTAGCTGTGAGTAATTTATAAGCCACAGGTACAAAATAGAATGACAATATAGTAGTTAATGCTGTACCGCCTGCAATTGATACCGCAAATGGCGGCCAAAAACCACCTCCAGCTAATATCAGTGGCATAAAACCACCGACAGTTGTGATTGTGGTTGAGGTAATATGTCGTGAGCTATTCATAACAGCTGCAATTATTTTATCGTGATCTGAACCTGCTTGAGTTGCACGTAACTCAGACAAAATAACAATAGCAGCATTAATTGCTAATCCCATCAAGCCAAGTAATCCTATAATCACGGTAAAACCAAAAGGAAATCCGCCTAGGAATACACTTAACAAACCTAACATGGCAGCTTGAACAGCATTGATAAGGATTAAAAATGTTGTGGTAAATGAATTAAAAGAGACAACAAGTACAGTTATTAGTAATACTGCAATAATACCAACAGATGCTATTAATTGGCCTACGGCTTCGTTACGTTTTTGAGACTCGCCGCCAATTTCCAATGTATAACCCGGAGGTAATTTAAAATCTGAGTTAGCTAAAACTTCTTGAAAATCACTTAATACAGACTGTGGGATAATGCCTGTTTTTAAATAACCCTCAACAACGTTTACACGCTCACCATTTCTACGTTCAATACTGCCTCTTGATGGTTTCAAACTGAGTTCTGTAAATGCTTCAATATTGAGAGATTGGTTAGCTAAAAAGTTAGTTGAATTGAGTGCCCCTGTTGAGCTTCTGTCTAAATCTGAAACTCTTACCCTCACAGGAATTGTTTCTGTTTGTTCAATGATGCTACCCGCAATAATGCCATGATATTGAGACTGCAGTTGGTTGGCTAAATCATTTAAGGTTAATCCGCTTTGTTTTAAAGCAATTTCATCGGCTTTTAACCAAAGCTTCGGATTACCAGACATTAAAGTCGAACGTGTTTGCGTGACATTTTGATGTGCAATTAACAAAGTACGTAGTTCTAATCCAAGTATATTTAAGGTATCAAGGTTTGGACCGTAAATTCGCATTTCGATAGGCGCATTAAAAGGAGGGCCTTGTTCTAGTTTTCTGACTATGATTTGAGCTTGTGGAAATGCAATATCGAGCTCAGTTTGCAGTTTTGGGATGAGCTTATTGGCAACCTTAAAATTAGGTACCTTTACCATCGCTTGCGCATAGTTTGCGGCACCTCGGCTTCTTGGTTTTATATTATAATAAAAGCTCGGAAAGTTATTACCTATCATCCAGTCTAATTTTTCAATCCCTTCATATTGTCTGATAAAACGATCTATTTCTAAGGTGGTTAGTTTGGTATTTTCGATACTACTGCTAGGTGATAAACGCATTTCTATATGAAACATGTCTCGATCTGAAGGTGGGAAAAATTGCTCTGTTAGTTGACCTGCACTTAAAAACCCTAAAGCAGGTAAAATAAATACCAAAGATAAAGTGCGTTTAGGGTGATCTAAACTCCACTTTAATGACGCTGTAAATTTTTTAGATAATTTTGGTAGACGAATTCCTCTACCCCAGATTGTATTGGGCTCATTGCCATTGATAAATTGCCCTGCAAAGACGGCTATTAAAGTATGAGAAATTAAATATGAACCAATTAAAGCAAAAATAACACTTAAGGCGATTCCGCCAACAAATTCACCTGCAGGTCCTGGCATAAGCACAATAGGTGCAAAGGCTAAAATTGTCGTTAAGGTTGAACCTAATAGTGGCATCCAAAAGTGCGATACAGCAGTTTGTACGGCTTTTAATGCTGTGTATCCTTGCTGTCGATACCTTTGTATCGAGTCTGTCATTACAATTGCGTTATCAACCATAATACCCAGCGCTACAACCAAGCCTGTTACTGACATCTGATGTATAGGCAAGCCATAATATTGCATAGTGACTAAAGTAAATAGTACTGTAAGTGGTAATGCAGTCCCCACGATAATCGCGGCTTTAAAACCTAAAGTAAGCATTAATACTGACAATATAATAATAAAACCCACCAAAATATTATTGATTAGTTCTCCTAGTCTATTTTCAGTGTATTGCTGTTGATTAAAAATATCTTTGAGCTGAACTTGTTCCGGTAAGTTTTGTAAAAACAATTCAATGCTGTCATCGATATTTTTTGAAAAAGTGTCAATTCTAAGCCCTGGTAACATACGTGCTGCCACATAAATCCCAGGTTGGCCATCAATTAGCGCAATATCAAATTGTGGTGTTTTAATTGATTTTGTAATATTTGCTAAATCAGATAATTGATATTGGCTACCTGATTCACTACTGGTAATCGGTATTTGTTCAATACGGGTTATCGAGTCAAAAGCACCTGTGAGTTCTAACTGAATTTGTGTTTTGTTATTAACTAAGGTGCCAGCTGCGACTTTTGAGTCGGCTCCTTGAAGTGCATTTGCAATTTGTTGCACTGAAATATTCGCAAGAGATGCTTTGTGTGCGTTTATTTCAACTAAGATTTCTTCTTCAGGCTTGCCAAAAAAATGCACAATTTCTACACCGGAAACATTACGTAGTTTACTTTGTAACTCTTTTGCATAACGATTTATTGTAGAAAGTGATACTTGGGGAGTTTGACCTGTTAAGGCAAATATTCGAGTATAAGCATAGCCTTTTTCATCATCTAGCTGAGGTGTACTTGCTTGGGCTGGTAAGAGGGGTTTCACATCCGCTAATAAATCTCTTAATCTTGACCAGATAGGGATAGGATCAATTATTTTATCTTTTAATTCGATGCTTAATACGGAAATACCAGGTCTTGATGTGGAAACAATGAGTTTAATTTCTTGCTGTGATTTTAATTTTTGTTCTAAGACTTCACTTAATTGTGCTTCAATACGTTCAGCGCTGGCACCAGGTAAAAATGTGGTTACTGAGGCAAAGCGATTGGTGATCCTAGGATCTTCTGTTCTGGGTAAGCTACTGATCGCAGCTAAACCACTGACACATAATAAAACAATCATTAATGCTTGTAGGCGCGGGTGTTCAAATAGATATTTGATCATTTCAACTCACCTTTTAGATTAACTTTACTCGCAAGTCTTGTTTTTACAATTTTAACCGCTATGTTGGTGCTTACTTTATGTAAGCCATTTGCGACGATTTTGCTTTTGTCGGGTAATGCGGCACTCACATAAGCATTTATACCATCAGTATAAATAACCTCTACGATTGTCGGTTTTAATCGAGATGTATTGTCTTGCTTGTTGATGTGATAAATATTCCAAGTGCCTCGAATACCATCTGTTAACGCAGATAAAGGTATCCAATATCCTAAAGCATGTTTCTTTTGTTTTATTTTAAGTCGGGCAATTTGTCCGGCATAAACGGGGGCATTATCGGGGAGGGCAAATCGCATTAAAAGTGTATTTGAAATTGGATCTATTTCAGCCCCTGTACTGAGTGCTTTTGCATTATATTCTTTACCTGAAATAATGACTGTCATATAAGGCTTAATTGTTTGTTGCAAGTGCTGTGGCACACCAACTTGAATTTGATTATGACCTTTTTTTAATAAACGGATCAAAGGCGTACCTGGAGCGACGATTTCACCAATAGCGACAAATCTTTGTCCTAAAATACCATCAAATGGTGCTTTTAAGTGGGATTTATCAATTTGAAGTTCTACACCAGATATTGCGGCTTGAACTTCTCTTTTACTCGCCTGAAATATATTAATTTGTGTATTGATTTGATCTAAATTTTGCTCTGCGGAATAGTTTTGCTGTTTTAATTTCTCGAGTCTTTTTAGGTCTAATTGCGCAAGGGATAGTTCGGCTTCAATTCGGTTCAAGCTCGCTTGAAGTTTTTGCTTTTCAATTTCAAGTAAACTGGTATCTAATGTAATAAGTATGGTGTTTTTAGTGACTTTATCACCTTGATCAAAATGAATGTTGTTAATTTTTCCTGAAAACTCAAATGCTAATTTAGCATCTTGCTGCTTAATTACCCTGCCACTAAAATCTCGTTCTACTTGATAATATTCCATTTGTTGCAAAGTCATCGCTTCAACATTAACGACACTTTGCGCACCTAAAGCACTAAAGCTTACAATAAATAAAGCAAAAGTAGCAAAAAGTTGATTTCTCATTTTACGTTCCTTGTGGAAGAGCCATATATATCTACTTCAATATGCTGCCGCTTGTACCTTGAAGTAGGCTGGTTATCATATTAGACTGGTGAGTCTAGGTTAACTATAAATTAATCAAACTAGACTGTCTAGTCTATTATTGTTTTCGGGGTTGGGGTTTTTAATAAATGTTAGTAAGTGAAGTTGAATCTAAACGTAGTAAGTCACAGCTAAAACGAGATCAAATAATTGAATCTGCGAGTAAATTATTTATCGAACACGGCTATCCAAATACCAGTATGGATAAAGTCGCTAAAGAAGCCGGAGTATCTAAACAAACTGTTTACAGCCACTTTAAAGATAAAGAAGCTTTATTTGTAGAAACTGTTGGCGCCCGCTGCGCTGCATCAGAGTTTCGCGGTCAGCTGTATCATCCTGAACATGCTTTAGAAGATAACTTATTTAAAATAATAAAAACCTTTAGTGATTTGATTTTATCTGATGATGCAATTCAAGTTTACACAACTTGTGTTACCCACAGAGAAGATCATCCACAACTGGGTTCGTGTTTTTACTGCGCAGGACCTAGAATGCTGCAAGATCAGGTGAGTGAGTGTTTAGCTTTAGTAACAGCTGCAGGGCAATTAGTGATAGAGGATACGCGCTTTGCTACTATTCAATTGCTAGGTATGGTTCAAGGTGACTGGCATTTAAAGCGCACTCTAGGTCATAACACTGAGGATACGGCACCAAGTGATAAATACTTAAAAGACTGTATTAAACGATTTATTAAAGCTTATTCTTAAAAATATATAGATTAATATGTAACCTTTTGTTGCTCTAATATGAAATAAGGATGGTTTTTGATTTCAATCAAAGTTTTGAACTTTTACTTGGCTATGCTGATATTCTGACTATTGTAACCTGTGAAAATATAAAATTTTATGAACTCAAAATCTCAAATCTATTTTGAAAAGCTGCTGGCTTCAGATAAGTGGGCAGGAGTTGAAAATATGGTTGATGAACTCGATGGCCGTATTGATTTTAATGAGAGAATGGCCGAATATTTACAAGATATTTGTCCTGTAGTTTTATGTATTAATGTTACTCCTGAGCAGTGTGTTAAATATGAACACAGTTGTGGTCTTAATTTTATTGAAATATCTGAATGTGTTTTGAAATATATTTATAAAGAATAACGATTGTCTCTAAACTATTTTAAAGCACAAACTTGATGGTCGTTTGTGAATTGATAGACATAAAAAAAGCTTGCCTAGGCAAGCTTTTTTTATTTATTAAACAATTACTTGTTTAAAGACATTTTCATTTGCTTTTGGCAAATTACAACAGTTTTGAAATGCTTCAAAGTTGCTTCAGGCATATTCTGTGGTAATTCAACTGTGCTGTGATCATCATGTAAACGAATATCACCAATAAACTTGCTTGGGATATCAGCTTCATTTGCAATCGCGCCTACAATATTTTTAACTTGTACGCCGTCATCACGACCGATTTCGATACGGTATGTATCTACTGGACCATTATCTTTAGGACGACGTTCGCGAGGTTTACGTTCACCATCTTGACGACCTTCAGAGCGTTCACCACGACCGCCTCTGTCATTACGATCATTTCTATCACGACCACGACCACTTCTGTCATTACGATCACCACGACTACGATCGTTACGATCATTTCTTGGTGCGCGTTCTGGCATTTTTGGTGCGTCTTCAACTTTAATTGGAGACTGCTTTTGTGCTAAGTAAAGTAATGCACCAGCAAGCGCTTCACTTGATAAACCTAGCTCAGCTGTTAATTTTGCAGCTAATTCATTGTAAAACGCGATATCACCTTGTTCAGCAGTTTTTGTTAATGTGCTAGCTAAAGTTTCAAGGCGTTTTTGTTGTACTATATCTGAACTTGGTAGTTGTACTTCTGCGATATCTGATTTAGTACCACGAACGATATTTTTAAGCATGTAACGTTCGTTACGCTTAACAAATAAAAGTGCTTTACCAGTACGACCTGCACGACCTGTACGGCCAATACGGTGAACATAAGCTTCAGCATCTTGTGGAATATCGTAGTTAATAACTAAGTCGATACGTGGTACATCAAGACCGCGTGCAGCAACGTCTGTTGCGATAACGATATCTAACATGCCATTTTTTAAACGTTCAATAGTACGTTCACGTGCTTGTTGATTCATATCACCATTTAATGGCGCTACAGAGAAACCTGCACGTTCTAAGTACTCAGCTAGTTGTACTGTATCGTTACGTGTTCTTACGAATACGATAGATGCGTCATAGTTTTCAGCTTGTAAAAAACGAACAATTGCTTTGTTCTTATGAACATGACCAGCCATCCAAAATACTTGCTCAACACTTTCAACTGTTGAGTTACGAGCAGAAACACTTACATGTTCTGCGTTTTCTAAGTATTTGCTACAAATTGATTGAATTTGCTTCGGCATAGTTGCAGAGAATAAACATGTTTGTTTATCTGCTGGCGTTTTAGCCATGATAGTTTCTACGTCATCGATAAAGCCCATGCGTAACATTTCATCAGCTTCATCTAAAACCATAGCGCTAAGTCTATCTAGCTTTAAAGTGCCTTTATTTAAGTGATCCATAACACGACCAGGAGTACCCACAATAACTTGTGCGCCTTCACGTAGTGCTTTTAATTGGATACCGTAGCTTTGGCCACCGTAGATAGGTAATACTTTAACGCCGTGAGTAAATTTAGCATATTGCTCAAAAGCTTCTGCTACTTGAATTGCTAACTCACGCGTTGGTGCTAATACTAATATTTGAGGGTATTTAGCTTTAACATCTATATTATTTAACAGGGGTAAAGCAAATGCAGCTGTTTTACCAGTACCTGTTTGTGCAAGTCCTAATACATCCTTTCCTGCTAATAAAGAAGGAATACATTTAGCTTGAATTTCAGAAGGTGTTTCGTAACCTAATTTTTCAACAGCTTGTAATATAGCAGGTGATAGTTCTAAGGATGAAAAAGTGACAGATTCAGACATTAAAGCGCCTCGGCAAATTTAAAGAGGCGCGCATTGTATAGGAAAAGAGCAGCAATAGCTCGGGTAAATTACAACTATTTTCTATGTGATTGAACTTGGTCGAAATTTAAACTGACTCTTTAGTGCCGTATAAACCTAAATTTTCTTTTGCATGGGCTTCAAACTCGGTAAAACCGCCAATATGCGCTTGATCAATAAATATCTGAGGCACAGTTTCAACTGGTTTTCCGACCGTTTTTTCAAGGTCAGCTTTTGAAATGCCTTCTTTAATAATATCAATATATTTAAATTTAAAGCCTTCAATATCATTACTCAATTGTGTTGCTACTTCTTTAGCTCGAACACAAAATGGACAACCATCACGACCGAAAATTACTGTAAACATGTTTTAATCCTTACCTATTTGAATAACACCTAGAATATAGCAATATCAAAATAGGTAAAATAGATTAATTAGATTGTTACATTCTATAAAGTTGATGGTTGAGCATCTTTAAGTGTTAAATTTTCTTGCTTTAAATGCGCAAGCTCTAATAAAAGGTTGATTATTGTTTTTATTTCGAAATTATCCCAAGGTTTAGATAATATGATTTGTGCTATGTTTTCAGGTATTGCTGATTGACACAGCTCCATGTCAGCGTAACCAGATAATAATACCCGACTCATTTGTGGCACTATTTTATAAATGTGAGTCAGGAGTTCAATGCCATCCATATGTGGCATGCGAATATCCGAAATAATTAAATCAAATTGTGCGTCTGAATTTAAGTTCTTTTTGATTGCTGCTAATGCATCAGTTGCACTGGTAAAACTCGTAATTTGATAATCTTTTCGTAAAATACGAGTTAATGCATTTAATACTTCAGGTTCATCATCTACTAATAAAATGTGGGTCATTAATAACCTCCTGTATCTTATGTTTATTTTAATATTCTAGTTAAGTAATCTGTAGTTTGCATTGCTTATGTACAATCAAGTTAAATATACATAATTTGTTTAATATCATGGAAAAAGTGTTTAATGTTTCTCTTATGTGGGTAAAGCAATACGGCTTGTAATGCATGTTTTAAAGCATGAAATTTGTGACCTAGCTGACGGTGATGATCAGCATGGCTTTGGCTTAAATTAGCTTGAGCATGCTTTATTGTTAAAGGCAGTATATCCGGATGTGCACTAATACGGCCAACAATTTCATTTAATGCCTCTAAATGTTTATGTTGAATTTTGAAAGTATTATTTTTTTGCATGTAATGATCTGTGGTTATTTCATGGCTAAAACAGAAATCACCTTGCATCGCAAGTCGTAACCAACAATCCCAATCACTGGCTGATTTTAAACTTGGATCAAAGCCTGACTTCATGAGTGCTTCTCGTTTAACCATGACACTTGAGGTGCCTACAATATTATTTTTTAATAAAGTATTTAAAGGAGAATTTAATGTTATATATTCATTATTTACAAAATTATAGTGTTTTGTAAACTCGGATGTATAAGAGAAACAATCAATAATAGGTTGATGATGGGGATCTACGTTTTGATAGTTAGTAAAAGTTAAAGTGCAATTCGGATGGGTTTTCATAAACTGTAACTGATTCGATAGTTTATTATCATACCAAGCATCACCTGCGTCTAAAAAAGCAATAAACTTACAGTTCGATTTTTCTATGGCTAGATTTCTCGCATTGGCAATATTAGATTTAGTATATTTGATAATACGAATGTAACTATATCTTTGAATAATATGATGTAACCAGTCTGAAGTATCATCACAATGACCATCATCTATAATAATGACTTCTTGTTTTATATTTTTCTGCCTAAGAATGCTACCGAGTGATTTAGACAGATGCTCTTTACTTTTATAATTTGGAATAATGACACAGACATCTTTACACATATCTTAGTCTCCACTTCATGATTGAATTTCCTTTGAAAACTGCAATAAAAATGCCAGCGCTATTGTGTTTAATAAAGAGCGAAATCCCTCATTTTGCTTTGCAAAATGCAAAGTTTTTGCATTTATAGCCTAATCCACCCTCAAAACCATATAAAAACTCAGGCATAGTCTTTGCAATTATTTAAATAACGATAATGTTTAGATAACTGAGGATAGGGTAATGAAACATATTGCTGTTGTGATCCCCGATTTTCCAATTCCATCAGAAACCTTTGTGGTAACTGAAATTAAGGCTTTGGTGAAAATGGGACATAAAGTAACTGTATTTTGCTTTAACCGTGAACTTCATTGGATTGATCTACCTAATAGAGTTGCGGTGATTGAACTTAATTCTCATGTTTTACATGAAGTAAGTCGATTATTTCGTTTTAATCCAGTTAATTTAATTAAGTCTTTTGTTTGTGCTTATAAATTACAAGATATATCCACAAAATCCCTATTGTTTTATGGTATGAAGCTCGCTGTATTAGCTAAAAAACATGGTTGTGAACACTTTCATTGCCATTTTTTACATAGTGCTATGGCGTATGCTTTGGTTGCCGCAAAATTAGCTAATGTGACTGTATCGGGAGTCGGTCATGGCCATGATGTTGATGTAAACAGCCAAGACTTAAAATATAAATTGCAGATGTGCAGTTTTAGCATTGCTGTTTGCCAAGATATGAATAATACCTTTAAGTTGTTAGGCGCAAAACATCATTATTTACTTCATAGTGGCGTGGATATCTCTCATTTTTCTTTGAATGGCCCTCCTGAGCATAACAATGAAAAAAACAAACGATTAAGGTTACTGTTTGTTGGTCGCTTGGTTGCTAAAAAAGGAGTGAAATATGCACTTGAGGCTTTAGCTAAAATAGATGCAGTACATCGACCTTATTTAGATATTGTGGGGAAAGGTCCTGAATACTCCAAAATTTCAGAGCAAATAAAACAATTAAACTTAGAAGAATCTGTTTGTTTGCTCGGTCACCACACTCCAAATTGGATTGCGCAAGCTGCAGGTCAGTATGATGCGTTTATCGCACCACTTTATACACCTGATAATGGTGAATCTAATAATGGTCATTTAGCATTAAAAGAAGCAATGGCAATGGGACTTCCCGTGATAACGTGTGAAACTTCGGGTTCTAAAGAGGTGGTTAGTTATGATGTTGGTTTTATTGTAAAACCAAAAGATACAAATGAACTAAAAGAAGCGATTGAATCACTTTATTATCTAAAACCAAGTATTAGAGATAAAATGGGTCTTTTGGCCCGTAAACGGGTTGAAAAAATGTTTGACTCAATTACCCAAACAAAAAAATTATCCAATTTGATTGAGCAAATTCATAGCTAAAATAAAATAGCTTCAGGAGGCTTTATGTTTATTAAAATGGTTTATTGGCTTAAAACAGATGAAAGTGATTTAGGCTGTTTTTGCCGTAAATGGGCAAAAAAAATTCGTAATCCGCAAGTCCCTGTGATCCCGGTAATACATCATTTATTATTTCATTCTCATATATTTATTGAGAATCTTTTTGCCGATTTTGGCCGTGTATTTTATTTCACTCCCTTATTTAAAAGCCAAATCAATGGTTCAAAAAACAACCTTTATCTTTATTCAGGCATGCCGCAAATTTTAGGTAACTTGGATATATCAATGGGTGATAATGTCAGGATGTCTGGTATTACAACATTTTGTGGTCGCGTATCTTCAATTGAAAAACCACAATTAATTATTGGTAATAATGTAGATATAAGTTGGCAAAATGCCATTTCAGTCGGCACTAAAGTTATTATTGAAGATGATGTCAGACTTGCTGGTAAAGTGTTTTTAGCCGGGTTTCCTGGTCATCCAATTGATAATCAAGCCAGAGCACTTGGACAGCCTGATTTAGACAGTCAAGTGGGCGATATTATTATTAAGCAAGGTGCTTGGCTTGGTACTGGGGTTACCGTTTTAGCAGGTGTCACTATTGGCCAAGGCGCAATTATAGGGGCTGGTTCTGTGGTAACTAAAGATATACCTGAAAATTGCATTGCAGCTGGTAATCCTGCTCGAATTGTAAAGAATATTTAATTATACCAATTCTATTAAGTTAGTGATCTCATATTTATTGGGATTGGTATTAGGAGTGATTATGCGATTTATTGTATTTGGTGAGGATTGGGCTGCACATCCAAGTAGCACGCAGCATTTAATCAAAGAGATATCACAAGAGCATGAAGTGAGCTGGGTTAATTCGGTTGGAATGCGTACACCTCAGTTTTCTGTTAAAGATATTAAACGTGTTTTTAATAAGTTTCTTTCGCTTTTCAGTATGCGTAAAAAGTCAGAGTCTGCGAATGAATTTACTGTTTACAATGCAAAAGTGCTACCTTGGCATCAATTTTTTTGGGTAAATAAGCTTAATAAACATCAAATAAAAAAAACCATATGCTTATTGAATAAAGCAGTCGATGAAAGTCCAATTATTTATTGGATAAGTGTGCCTACCGCTATCAGCATGATAGATGTGCGAGAGCAAGACAAAGTGATTTACTATTGTGGTGATGATTTTTCTGGGCTAGATGGTGTGGATTATAATTTAGTTGCACCTTTTGAAAAAGAACTGATAAATAAAGCTGATCTTATTTATGTGGTCAGTGAAGCTTTAAAGAATAAAATGCCAAAAGATAAAACCTTTTTATTGCGCCATGGTGTCGATTTTAATTTATTTAACTCGCCTAAGAATATCGATGAAAGTTTGCAAAAACAAAGACCCACTTTAGGGTTTTACGGATCAATTTCGAATTGGCTGGATCTTGAACTATTAAAAAAACTTGCACAAGCGAGACCTGAATATGATTTACTTTTAATAGGCAAAAGCAAGGTGAATTTGAATGAGTTACTGGCTTTGGAAAATGTGACTCATATTGAAGCTATAGAACATAAAAAATTACCTAATTTTTCCCAGCACTGGCAAGTTGCTTTACTTCCTTTTGTTGATAACGCGCAAATTAGATCTTGCGATCCACTTAAACTGAAAGAGTACTTAGCTGCAGGTGCACCCATTGTTGCAACTCATTTCCCTGCCGTAGAAAAGTACAAAGAAACAATTTTAATCGCAAATGATGTAGATGGCTTCATTAAGCGGGTCGATTGGGCTGTTAATTTAAGTGGAGCAAGCGGCTTGATGTGGCGTCAAAATTCATCAAACCAGGTGAAGCAAGATAGCTGGCAACAAAAAACCCATTATGTTCTTAATCAACTAAAATCTATTTAATCTTTATTTTAGGCTTTGCAATTTGTTTTGCAAATTGCAAAGTCATTCACAATATTACCTTCCATTTAATTGTAATCTACTGATAAGTATTTATTTTAAATGTTGGCTCGTAGCATGCACTCCTAAATTTAGTTTATTCATAGGAGCATAAAATATGAAGCGATATCAGATTTTAATATCACTTTCTTTAGGATTTGCAAGTTTGAATGCACAAGCTGGAGACCCATTTAGTACTTGTCCATCAAAAGCTTTTTTAGTGCAAGATACAACCGCAAGACTATATGGCGTTAATTTAGTTTC
>Ga0209396_1002417_pt1 | contig 19612 bp, 16 predicted proteins | sample GOMGulsemesocosm_6_FD_184638 | JGI IMG/M metagenome (GOLD analysis project Ga0209396, IMG submission 184638) | Methane-oxidizing microbial communities from mesocosms in the Gulf of Mexico - GOM8C Gulf of Mexico (SPAdes) (version 2) | ecosystem: Environmental > Aquatic > Marine > Cold seeps...
ACCCAATCGCTATCGATATCAACAACTGTACCGGTAACAATAGACCCTGGCTTCATATCCAGTGTCAGTAACGACTCTTCAAATAACTCAGCAAAATTTTCCATTAATACATCCTATCAGGTTGGTGCAGCCTACCCCACCCTAATAAAAGCAAGCTGCTTAAAGTAAGTGTGGCCCAAACTAACACCCCACCAAGCAGTCAGATACTTGGGGTCATAATAAAAAACTCCGCACACCTCGTATTATATACGTCTGACGATATGCAAAGTTTTTAAGGTTCTTTAGATCACCGCGATTATTAAAAAGGGTGTCTTGTCTATATAGATACTAGCTTAACTATTCACTTATTAGCTGAGCAAGCCCGCTTTTATAGCGGCTTGCTGAACCTGATCAAACACCATTTCAATACTCATACTGGTACTATCGATAACGATAGCATCGTCAGCAGGCTTCAACGGCGCGATACTACGGTTCATGTCACGATCATCACGCGCTCTAATATCTTCAATTATCCGCGAAAGGTTAGCATTATTGCCACTTTCTAGCAACTGTCTATAGCGACGCTGGCCTCGCTCTTCGGCGCTTGCGGTCAAATAGACCTTCAGCTCTGCGTTAGGAAAAACAACCGTTCCCATGTCTCGACCGTCTGCAATTAAACCTGGCGCTTGCTGAAATGCACGCTGGCGTTCCAACAACGCTGCACGCACACTATTTACAGCAGCTACTTGCGAAGCGATAGCGCCAGTTTCTTCGGTACGTAAGCTGGACGTGACATTCTCACCTTCCAATATCACTTGCACACCTGCTTTTTCAGCAGCAACCATAAACTGCACATCTAAGTGCGCAGCAATCGCCTCCAGGCCTGCTTCATTATCCATCGCCACCGTATGCTGTTTCGCAGCTAAAGCTGTTACGCGATAAAGCGCACCACTGTCGAGTAACGCCCAATTCAATTTAGCCGCTAACATCTGGCAAAGCGTACCTTTACCCGCACCCGATGGGCCATCAACAGTAATAATAGGCCCAGACAACTTAGTTTCCGGCAAATCTTTAACTTCAACATCACTCATAACCAATCTCCTTACTCAGCCCTTTATTATGCGCCTTACTATGCATTTTTAACCGATACCTGAATACCCGCACCACTAGCCAACTCAACAAAGCCAGGAAATGAAGTCGCTACGTTCGCGCAATCTTTCACCACAATCGGTGCATTCGCGCGCAATGAAGCAATGGTAAAACTCATTGCTATACGATGATCATCGACACTATCTACTTCACCACCATTAAAAGACCCTTCACTGCCGAAGCCTTTAATAATCGCACCATCTTCAGTACCGACCGCATCGACACCTAATATCTGCAAACCATCAACCATAGCCTGAATACGGTCACTTTCTTTAACGCGCAATTCTTCAGCACCGGTTAAAACCGTAGTGCCTTCTGCGCAAGAGGCTGCAATAAAAATCGACGGGAATTCATCAATTGCTAATGGCACCTGATCTTCAGGAATTTGAATGCCTTTCAACTGAGCGCTGCGAATACGTAAATCTGCAACCGGCTCACCGCCTACTTCACGCTCATTTAGCATTTCGATATTCGCGCCCATCAGGCGAAGAATATTAATCACGCCGACACGCGTAGGATTAATACCAACGTGCTGAAGGGTAATGTCTGAATCTTTCGCAATCGTCGCTGCCACCATAAAGAAAGCGGCGGAAGAAATATCCGAAGGCACATCAATAGACGTCGCGGTTAACTTGCCACCTGGACGCACTGTAACTTTCGGCCCATCAACTTCAACTGGATAACCAAAACCTTTCAACATACGCTCAGTATGATCACGGGTTGGGGCCGGTTCGATAACCGTCGTTTCACCTTCTGCGTATAGACCGGCTAATAATAGACAGCTTTTTACTTGCGCACTGGCCATTGGCAGCACGTAATGAATACCTTCTAGAGGCTGACCGCCTTTAATTTTTAAGGGCGGACGACCGTTTTCAGCTGATTCAATCACGGCACCCATGTCACGCAATGGATTAGCGACACGATTCATCGGGCGCTTCGATAAAGACTCATCACCGGTCATTTCAACATCAAACTGTTGCGCTGACATTAAGCCCGATAGCAAACGCATCGACGTACCCGAATTCCCTAAATACAAAGCATTTGGCGGTGTTTTTAAACCGTGCAAACCAACACCATGAACGGTAACGCGACCCCGATGTGGCCCTTCGATAACAACACCCATATCACGGAAAGATTGAAGCGTCGCTAGGCTATCTTCACCTTCCAAAAACCCTGACACCTCCGTTGTCCCTACTGCCAAAGAACCTAGCATGATAGAGCGATGAGAAATCGACTTATCACCAGGGACACGGAATTCACCGGAAAGCTTACCACCCGGTTTTGCAACATAATTTACAGTCTGAGTTGTCATAGATTCCACATACGCTCTGCGAGCCAATATTTTAGTAAAATGGTCACGGGCAGCCTTTGCACGAGTAAAGGTGCCCATCATTTGAGTTTTATCTTCATTCGCAACAACTTCACGCAGCTGCTGCAAATCTGCAGTGAATAAATCCAGTGCCTTTAATACTTCGTCTTTATTACCGACAAAAATGTCGCGCCACATAATCGGGCTGCTTGAAGCAATGCGCGTAAAGTCTCGAAACCCCCCTGCCGCGTAATTAAAGATATCTTTATTTTCATGGCTATTGGCTAGCGTATCGACCAATGAATAGGCCAATAAATGCGGCAAGTGGCTGGTTGCAGCCAGCACTTCATCGTGATGCTGCACTGACATCAGCTCAACCACCGCGCCTGTTATTTTCCAAGCTTCCGTTACTAGATCCAAAGCACGCTCACAAGTGCGTGACTCTGGCGTTAAAATAACCTTATGATGCTTAAATAAACTCTCATCGGCAGCAGAAACACCACTGCGTTCAGAGCCGGCAATGGGGTGGCCCAACACAAAACGATTAAAATCTTCACCCAGCACTCGTGATACATCTTTCGATACATTGCCTTTTACACTGCCGACATCGGTTAAAATTGCAGTATCGCTAAGGCTATCTTTAATCTGTTCAAGAACATTCCCGACCGCTAAAATAGGGACAGAGATAATGATTAAATCGGCGTCACACACGACATCGGTAATTTCTAATGAATAATCATCGATCAAGCCTGCCTGCAAAGCCTGCTGCATGGAATCTAAGTTGCGGTCATAACCTGAAATTGAATCCGCACAACCGGCTAGTTTTAAAGATTTCACCCAAGAACAGCCAATTAACCCCAAACCAATAACCGCGATTTTAGGGATATAAAACGACTGACTTAAACTAGAGCTGCTCAAGAGCGCGCATCCGCTAAAATTTTAATTAACGCGGCTATAAATGTTTCATTCTCAGCTTGGGTGCCTATCGATACACGCAAATGATTGGGCATTTCGTAATTAGCGATGGGCCGTACAATAACACCAACAGCCAAGAGTTTTTTATCAACTTCTACAGCGGTAATATTGACTACAAGCGGAATTTCGAAACTAATAAAATTACCTACCGACGGAACATAAGGCAAACCTAATTGATCAAATGACTGAGTTAAATACACCATACCCGCATCATTTACAGACTTACTTTCAGCCACGTAATCAGTATCATTTAATGTCGCAATCGCAGCCGCCAAAGCAAAAGAGTTGACATTAAACGGAGGGCGAACACGATTCATCAAGTCCGCTACTTCAGGGCTAGAAATACCATATCCCACGCGTAAAGACGCCAAGCCATAAGCTTTCGAAAAAGTTCGCGTTACTACAAGATTTGAATAGTTCGAGATCAGAGTTAGACCGTTGGCGTATTCAGCCTCATTCACATACTCAAAATAGGCTTCATCCAATACAACCACAACATCGCTCGGTACTTTCGCCATAAACTCAGCAATTTCGGCTTGAGTTAACCAGGTACCCGTTGGATTATTGGGGTTAGTCACGAAGACCAAACGCGTCTTATCTGAAATAGCCTTCGCCATGGCATCAAGATCATGACCATAGTTTTTTGCAGGAACGACATTACACTCGCCCCCTTGAATTTTTGTTACCAGACCGTAAATAGCAAAAGCGTGCTGAGAGAAAACAACCTCATCACCCTTAGCGACAAAACACTTAACGATAAAATCTAAAATATCACTAGAGCCATTGCCCAGAGTAATATTCTCTGGCGCTATTATTACTGAGCCTACGCTCAATTTTTTACACAAGGCTTGCTTAAGATCAAAGCCATTACCATCTGGGTAACGAGTCAATTCACGCGCTTCTTTTTCCATCGCCGCAATAGCTTTTTTACTAGGGCCAATGGGGTTTTCATTGCTGGCAAGCTTTACGATATCGTCAGCATTCAAACCAAATTCACGTGCAAGCTCATCTATTGGCTTACCCGGCTGATAAGCTCGCAAACTCTTAATTTCTGCTCGCGATTTTTCGCATAACTCTGCATTTCTTTGATTAGTCATAACTTCTTAAACTCAAATAAGTTCTATCTACAACACAGCTTTAGGGTAAGAGCCCAAGCATTTAAAATCAGTACACTGCTGCTGAACTAAGGCCATAGCCTTTTTCACTTTTTCTTCATTTTGATGACCTTCAAGATCAATGAAGAAAATATAATTCCACGTTCCTGATTTCGAAGGGCGCGTTTCGATACGCGTTAAACTCACGCCTTCCTCATGAAATGGAGCCAATACATGATATAGCGCACCCGGCTCATTCTTACTCGCCACTAATAACGAGGTTTTATCTTCGCCACTAATTTCAGTTGTTTGCGGGCCGACGATTAAAAAACGCGTGGTATTATCTGGCATATCTTCAATATTTGCAGTGATAATATTCAGATTATAAAGCTCAGCTGCCGCTTCACTTGCAATCGCTGCTGCGCCATCTTCTTCTTGTGCACGGCGAGCCGCTTCTGCATTTGAACTCACAGCAATACGCTCAATTCCTGGCCAATTGGCATCCAGCCATTGGCGACATTGCGCCAAGGATTGCGCGTGAGAGTAAACCCTAATTGGCTTACTTAACTCACTAGAAGCGCCTTCCTTAACCAACCCCTCACTCATCAACTCTTCCTTCAACAAGAAGTGATGATGGATTCGCAGCGCAACTTCACCACAGATATTTAAGTTAGAGCCAACAAAACTATCTAAGGTATGAGTAATCACACCTTCGGTAGAGTTTTCAACCGGCACGACACCAAAGTTAGCGCCACCGGCTTCCACTTCACGAAAGACATCGGCAATAGAACCCTGACTTTGACATTCAACCGCATGACCAAAATGTTTCAACGCCGCTTGCTGAGTGAAAGTACCCTCAGGCCCTAAATAGGCAATTTTCATCGGCTCTTCAAGCGCCAAACACTGCGACATAATTTCACGAAATAAACGAGCAACACCTTCCGCAGGTAACGGCCCTTGATTACGATCCATTACGCGGCGTAAAACTTGCGCCTCACGCTCAGGACGATAAAATACAACAGATTCACCCGGCTTAGAAAAGTGCTCTTTGACATCAGCAACTTTTTGAGCACACTGAGCACGCTGATTAACAAGCTGCTGAATCTGCTGATCGATGCTATCGATGTCATCACGCAACTTGCTTAACTCTTCAGTTTCTGTGGTAAAACTATTATTCGTCATGGAGTCCATCTTTATCAAAATCATTAGGAATTTGCTTTGCTAGCCCTTAACTAGAGCTAGCTATTCTCTTTCGCAAACTTCGCCATAAAAGTAATCAAGGCATCAACTGCCTTCTCTTCAACTGCGTTATAAATACTTGCGCGCATACCACCGACACTGCGATGTCCCGCTAGATTTAACAGGCCTTCTTTCTCACTCTCAGCCAAAAATGCTTTATCAAGACTTGCATTTGCCAAAGTAAAAGGCACATTCATGATAGAGCGATTATTGATTGCCACAGGGTTAGCGTAAAAATCATTCGTATCAATAAAGTAATACAGTTTTTCCGCTTTACGCTGATTGATTTCCGCAATGGCTTTCACACCACCCCGCTCCTTTAACCAAGCAAAGACTAAACCCGCCAGATACCAAGCGTAGCTCGGTGGCGTATTGTACATAGAGTTATTATCAGCCATTACCTTGTAATCAAACATGGTCGGCGTTCCTGCTATGACATCCCCAAGAAAGTCATCGCGAATAATTACAATACACAAACCTGCTGGACCGATATTTTTTTGCGCACCCGCATAAATCATCGAAAACTTAGTCACGTCAATTTCTTCAGATAATATAGAAGAAGAAAAATCTGCAACCAGCGGCACACCATTAGTCTCTGGTATATAATCAAACTGCACACCGCCAATAGTTTCATTTTGAACATAGTGCACATAAGCTGCTTCAGGATCTAGCTTCAACTCTTCCTGACTAGGTGCAGAAGTGAATTTATTACCTTCTGTTGTTGCCGCCACATTCACATCACAAAAACGCTTCGCTTCAGCAATCGCTTTTTTAGACCATTGGCCAGTATTAATATAATCCGCGGATTTTTTGCCACGCAATAGGTTCATCGGAATCATAGCGAACTGGCTGCTTGCGCCACCCTGCATAAACAAAACTTTATAGTTGTCAGGAATAACCATCAAGTCGCGTAAATCTTGCTCCGCTTTTTTAGCAATGCCTACAAACTCAGGAGAACGATGACTCATTTCCATAACCGACAAACCTTTACCCTGCCAATTTAGCAAGTCAGCTTGGGCTTGAGTTAATACATCAGTAGGAAGTGCCGCAGGACCTGCGCAAAAATTGTATAAACGAGACATTTTTTCACTCATTCTATTGATCAAGTTGATCATTAATTCAAATATTAAATCAGTTTCTAACAAACGAAAAAGGCCGATTTTCATCAGCCTATTTTTCTAAAACTTACTAGCACTAAACATAAAGTATTTAGGTACCTTATGTTTTTGAAATGCGTATTTTATGCTTGCCATACGCAGCAACAATTAGCGCCATAAACAAACCAATAAACACTCCACCAACCAGTGCTAATGCCATAATCAATAGCTTACGAGGCTTAATCGGTTTAACTGGCACGACGGCAACTTCATCAATTCGAGCCAAATTTATTTTGCTAAAATCAATCTCAAGCGCTTGTAAGGCCTCTATCTCTACCAACAGTTTTGGCAGACCTGCAATAAAGTGATCTTCACCACGCACTAGATCCTTAGCCAGATTCTCACGAGATTCAAGCGCTTTAATTTCAGCTTTAATCGCCTTCGAGCCCAACATATATAAAGGAGGTCGCTGTCCACCAACCAAATCCATATTACGATAAACAGGATTAGCCTGACCGACCGCAACTGCAATACCCGTCGCTTCTTTAAGTTCCAAAATACGACGGGCTTTATTTCCCATATATTCTTCGCGCATAATGCTAGCTTGATAATTTAATGATTCAATGCGGCCATTGACCTTAGCCAACATAGTATCGTAACTATCACGCAAACGGCGGAACAGTGCATACTCAACAAAGTCATTTAATAATTCACTTGCTTGCTCTGGGTCTGAATATTTCAGACTTAACTTAACATGAGGCTCAGTATCATTATTACCCGAAGCACTAACAGAAAAAAATCCACTAAAGTCTGAGAAATTCTGCTCCAAACTTAAACGTTCATTATACGAATTAGGAATGGCTTTAATTTGATCAAGCTTTAACTCATAAAACTCCTTGCGATAACCCGTTGATAACAACGCCGACTTAGCGGATGCAAAAGCGCCCGCTACGTCTAACGAATAAATACCAACCAGCTGCGGGCGCGAAAACTCAATCAAATCATTGGCGGTTGCAGACTTCACTTTAGCTTCAGCTTGATAAACAGGCGTCGCTTTAAATAAATAAAGCCCCGCGAGCACTAAAGTAAAAAAAACACCTATAAATACCCAGATCTTTTGATTCCAGATATCATCGATGAGATCGAATAAATCGATTTCATCGTCATCACTGGAGCGTTGATGCTCTATTAGATCTTCATTCATTCGTGTCATTTACGCTTCGCTATCCATTTCGTTATCATTACTATCGGCATCATCCGCAGAAGGACTATCTAGTGACTCATCGGCTGAAGTAATAATAATTTCTTCAGATTCAGCATCAGAAGTCAGATCAACACCATCAGCCGCTAAATATTCAAGACCATCATCAACTTCTTCAGGCTCACAAACACGCTCAACACCAATCAAGCGCTCTTTCTCAGCAACCTTAATTAAGCGAACGCCTTGAGTATTACGACCTAAGCAAGATACTGAATCAGCCGAGGTACGTACTAACGTTCCCTTATCACTGATCAACATCACTTCGTCATTTTCGAAAACTTGAACCGCACCAATAATAATACCGTTACGTTCATTCACAACCATTGCCTTAACACCTTGAGTGCCACGACCTTTGGTTGGGAATTCAGCAATCTCAGTACGCTTACCATAACCACGATCACTGGCGGTCAATAACATGCCCCCCTCTTCTGGAATTACCAGAGAGATAACCTTTTGGCCTTCCTGAATCTTAATACCACGAACACCACGAGCCGTTCGGCCCATTGCACGCACATCCGATTCTTTAAAGCGGTTTGCTTTACCGGCATCAGTAAGCAATAGAATGTCTTTAGTGCCATCGGTAATCGAAACACCGATCAAGTGATCACCTTCATCCAATTCGCAGGCAATTAAGCCGCTTGAACGTGGACGCTGGAAGTGCTCTAAACTTGTCTTCTTCACAGTACCCATAGAGGTCGCCATAAAGATAAATTCTTCACCGGTAAATTCTGGCAATGGCAAGATAGCAGTAATACGCTCGTCTTCACCTAGATTTACAACGTTGACCATTGGGCGGCCTTTAGCGTTGCGACTCGCCTGAGGAATATCATATACCTTCAGCCAAAATACCTTACCAGCATCAGTAAAGCATAAAACCGTATCGTGGCTATTGGCGATCATTAGATGTTCAACATAATCGTCATCTTTAACCGATGCCGCTGATTTACCTTTACCACCACGACGCTGAGCTTGATAAACATCCATCTGCTGCGTTTTGGCATAACCACCATGAGAAATGGTTAATACCAAATCTTCTTCAGGAATCAAATCCTTCATGGTCAAATCACGCTTATTCGCGATAATTTCAGTACGACGCTCGTCACCGTATTCTGCTTTAATTGCCGCTAATTCATCACGAATTATCTGCAGTAACTTCTCAGGAGAACCCAAGATATCTAAGTATTCTTTAATTTCTTCAAGCTTCAGCTGATATTCTTCAATCAGTTTTTCGTGCTCAAGACCGGTAAGTTTTTGCAAACGCAAATCAAGAATCGCCTGGGCTTGCTGAGGAGAAAGATGATACATGCCATCATGCATACCAAACTCTTCACCCAAGTCATCAGGACGACAAGCGTTTTCACCGGCACGCTCTAAGAAACCGGTAACCGAACCTGGGGCCCAAGGCGTTGCGATCAAATTTACTTTCGCTTCAGCGCCAGTAGGTGATTTCTTAATCAAGGCGATGATCGGATCAATATTACTTAACGCAATCGCTAAGCCTTCCAACAAATGACCGCGTTCACGGGCTTTGCGTAATTCGTAAATTGTACGGCGTGTAACAACTTCACGACGGTGACGAACGAAGGCTTCAAGCATCTGCTTCAAGTTCAACGTTTGCGGCTTACCATCCATCAAAGCAACCACGTTAATGCCAAATACTGACTGCAACGCTGTTTGAGAGAATAAGTTGTTCAAGGTAACTTCTGGCATTTCGCCACGACGAAGATCAACCACGATACGCATACCGTCTTTATCAGACTCATCACGTAACTCAGTAATACCTTCAATCTTTTTATCTTTAACCAGCTCCGCGATCTTTTCGATCAAGCGCGCTTTGTTTAACTGATAAGGAATTTCAGTGAAAACGATCGACACCTTGCCGTTCTTTTCATTTTCTTCAAAATGATGACGGGCGCGCATATGAATGCGGCCACGACCGGTACGGTACGCTTCAACAATACCATCACGACCATTAATAAAAGCACCGGTCGGGAAATCTGGCCCCGGAATATGCTCCATCAATTCATCGATATCCATTGCTGGATTATCAATCAAGGCTAAACAGGCAGAAACCACTTCATTCAAATTATGCGGTGGAATGTTCGTCGCCATGCCGACCGCAATACCGGAAGAACCATTAATCAATAAGTTCGGTACACGGGTTGGCATAACTTCAGGGATTTGTTCTGTGCCATCGTAGTTCGGTACGAAGTTCACAGTTTCTTTATCGATATCTGCTAATAACTCATGGCTGAGCTTATCCATACGAATTTCGGTATAACGCATTGCGGCAGCAGAATCGCCATCAACAGAACCAAAGTTACCTTGACCATCGACTAGCGTATAGCGCATAGAGAAATCTTGCGCCATTCGAACGATGGTATCGTAAACAGCAGAGTCACCGTGTGGGTGATACTTACCGATTACGTCACCGACCACACGAGCCGACTTTTTATAGGCTTTATTCCAATCATTACCTAATACATTCATCGCATGCAGAACACGTCTGTGCACAGGCTTTAAACCATCACGCACATCTGGAAGGGCACGCCCAACGATCACACTCATCGCGTAATCGAGGTAAGACGACTTAAGCTCGTCTTCAATGCTGATTGGCAATACTTCTTTGGTTAACTCACCCATAGATTCTTGGCCTGTCTCTGTCGAATAAAGGTCTCTAATGAAAACCCCATTCGGTCCTTGTTATTAGCGTTTATAATTAGCGCCAAATCATACCACAAATCAACAAGATACCTAGTATTTCGGCCTTCTTTCCTGCTTCTCTACATTAGGAAAGAGCAGGAATGAGTAAGGAATAGACAAGGAAGGTGCTTCATCTAGTTCAAAGTTTGATTATACTGTGCAAAATTGACTCAAATCACAGTCAACAGGGCCCGTAGTGACGCTCACCAATACATACTCCAATTAATAAAAAGGACGCCCTTAAATGAGTACCGCAATGATCCAAGCACAAGCCGACTTACGTATCAACGCTCATTGGATCGTACCCATTGAGAACACATCGGGTCGAACCCAGCACAATCATGCCCTGATCGATCATTGCTTACTGATTAAAGATGGCATCATTCTCGCCATCGAGCCACAATCCAGCTGCCAAATATCAGCCACCGAAACACTTGACCTCGGCCAGCAAGTTTTAATGCCTGGCTGGGTGAACGCACATGGACATGCCGCCATGTCATTATTCCGTGGCCTTGCCGATGACCTTCCATTAATGACTTGGCTGCAAGAACACATCTGGCCAGCAGAGGGCCTACACGTAGATGAAACGTTCGTTAAAGAAGGCACCGAGCTGGCCATTGCCGAAATGATTCAATCAGGCACCACCACATTTGCGGATATGTACTTCTACCCGCAACAAAGCGCTGAAGCGGCGCTACAGGCTGGCATTCGCGCCGTATGCTTTACCCCCGTACTAGGCTTCCCAACCAACTACGCCCAAAACGCCGACGAATACATCCGCAAAGCCATTGAATGCAACGATAGGTTCAACAATCACCCGAAGAATACTCAAGGACTAGTCCAAATAGGTTTTGGCCCTCATGCGCCTTACACGGTTTCTGACGAACCATTAAAAGAAATCACTATCTTGGCAGATCAGCTGGATATGCCGGTACAAATCCACCTGCACGAAACCGCCTTCGAAGTCAGCGAGAGTTTAGAAAAGTTTAATAAGCGCCCTACTCAGCGCTTATCTGATATTGGCTTTTTAACCGAACGCGTCAGCTGCGTCCACATGACCCAGATAGATGACTCAGACATTACCATCCTACAAAAAACCGGTGCATCGATCGTTCACTGCCCGGAGTCAAATTTAAAACTAGCCAGCGGATTTTGCCCCATCTCAAAATTAAGCGAAGCAGGTATTCCCTTATCAATCGGCACTGATGGCGCCGCCAGCAATAATGATCTAGACATGTTTAGCGAAACGAAAACCGCGGCGTTATTAGCCAAAGGGGTCAGTCAAGATGCAGGTTCCATTCCCGCAATCGAAGCACTGACCATGGCGACGTTAGGCGGAGCAAAGGCACTAGGCATAGACGATATTACCGGCTCATTAAAACCCGGAAAAGCAGCTGACATTCAAGCAATCGATTTAAACACCCTATCGAGCCAACCTGTATTCGACCCTATTTCTCACTTGGTTTATTGCGTAAAATCGACTCAAGTTAGTCATCTATGGGTAAACGGACAATGCCTATTAAAAGAAGGTGAGCTAACAACACTGAATGAAGAAACGCTAATCAGCCAAGCGCAAGTCTGGGCGAGTAAAATCGATACATCAATCAATTAATCCCTATAAAAGTATCTCCTATTAAGTGAGAATCAATGCGGTTAGAATAACCGCCATAATTGTTTTGCATTGAAGAATGGCTCCCACTGAAGAGCCCGATAAAGGATCAGGCATGTCAGATTTAAAAAAAGTAAATGTTGATAGCGCAGAAATAGCCAAGTTCGAGTCCATCGCAACGCGTTGGTGGGATATGGAAAGTGAATTCAAGCCGCTTCACGAAATCAATCCATTGCGGACTAATTATATTGAAGAATACGCTCCACTAGCCGGGAAAAAAGTATTAGATGTGGGCTGCGGTGGCGGTATTTTAAGTGAAGGCATGGCACTTCGTGGCGCCAAGGTTACCGGTCTCGATTTAGGCGAAGCCAATTTAACCACCGCCAAATTACATGCCTTAGAATCTGGCGTAGAAGTCGATTACCAATGCCGTCCTGTCGAAGATTTTTCTGAAGAAAATCCTGAGACATTTGACATTGTGACCTGCCTAGAAATGTTAGAGCACGTTCCCGATCCAGAATCCATCGTGCGCGCGTGCGCGAAGCTAGTTAAACCTGGCGGCCATGTGTTTTTCTCAACCATTAATCGTAACCCTAAAAGCTATTTAATGGCCGTGATCGGTGCTGAATATATATTAAAAATGGTACCGACTGGCACTCACGATTATAACAAATTCATCAAGCCCGCTGAACTCTCTCGCTGGTGTCGCCCTGTCGATTTACAACAAATCAACATGGCGGGCATGACCTACAACCCGATTAGTAAAAACTACAAATTGGTTGAAAACGATGTCGATGTAAATTACCTAGTTGCGTGCAGAAAGCTCGCTTGCGAGAAAGCGGTTTAATGGCCGTCTTTTTAAAACAAGAGTCTTTAACCAAAACACTCTCCAGACCACAAGCTCTGTTATTTGATCTTGATGGCACACTAATGGATACCGCACCTGATTTTTTCCCGACAGTAAATACTCTAAGGAAAGAACACGGGCTAGCACCACTAGCGGATGACCTTATCCGCCAGCAGGTTTCCAATGGCGGCCGAGCATTAACCCGCTTAGCGCTGGATATGCCCCAAGTGACAGGAAACATACTAGGAGATGAAGGATTTGAGAATAAGAGGCAGCGATTATTAGATTTATATGTCGAGCACATTGCCAGCCAGAGCAACTTATTTCCTGGCATGATTGAGCTTTTAGAAACGTGCATGCAAAATGCCCTGCCATGGGGAATTGTGACCAACAAACCTCGCCTCTATACTGAAATACTACTTGAGCGCTTAGCCGAGCGCCTGCCGATCCTTACTCAGTGCGCGATCGTCGTTTGCCCTGATGATGTAGAAAGGACTAAACCCTTTCCAGACCCTCTCTACCTTGCCGCTGACAAACTTAAAATAGATGCAAAAGATTGCTGGTATCTCGGCGACCACATGCGCGACATAGAAGCAGGCAAAGCGGCAAACATGCCCACCATTGCCACTTTATACGGCTATATTGAACCGCACGACCAACCAGAAAATTGGAAAGCGGATATCATGGTTAATACCGTAGAAGAAATTACCCAACTGGTAACGGCAAGCCTCACATAAACGGCAAGCCCTTAATGAATATTACCGCTAGCGGAATAAATTTGCCGCTCGCGAGCTAGATCAAATCGAAAATAGACAGATACCGAGATCAAAATGAGCCAAGTAGCCACCGAAAAGCAATTAAAATTAAAAGACCGTGTCATTTTAGTGACAGGAGCTAGTTATGGTATCGGCGCCCACGCCGCCTTGGCTTACGCCCGCGAAGGCGCAACGGTTATTCTATTAGGACGCACTCAAGACATGCTTGAGGCTGTCTATGACCGCATTGAAAAAGAAGGCTTACCGCAAGCGGCCGTTTTACCGTTTGACCTTGGCTGCAATGACGAAGAAAAATTCATTGAACTGGCCGACATGATCGCTACTGAATTTGGTCGCTTAGATGGCGCGCTATTAAACGCCGGCGTCTTAGGCCAAAAAGCCCCTATAGAAGGTTATAAGTGGGCCGCTTGGAAGCAGGTCATGGACATCAACGTCAATGGTCAGTTTCTACTCGCTAAGTCCATCACCCCGCTACTAGAGCGTTCAGAACATGCCGCATCCTTGGTATTCACCTCTTCGAGTGTTGGTCGCGAAGGTCGAGCTTACTGGGGTGCGTACTCTGCTTCTAAGTTTGCCATTGAAGGCTTGATGCAAATTATGGCGGAAGAGCTTTTTGATAGCCGCAACATCCGTGTAAACAGTTTAAACCCAGGCGGTACGCGTACTAGCATGCGCGCAGAGGCTTATCCTGCCGAGAACCCAGAACACTTAACCACCCCTGATGAAATTATGGATATTCACGTTTATCTAATGAGCGATGAATCCAAGCACATCAATGGCCAAGCCTTGGATGCTCAGCCCAAATAACCCTGCAGCGCTACGACAATAAGAAAATTGTCGTAGCGCCAGACCAACACGTCAACTATTCCAACACTTTCATCCGATTTAGAGCCATAAATCCGACAGCGACATTTTTCCATCTCCGTCAAACTTCAATCAAATTCCAATTCCGCTCACACCACCCCCGCAACTCATTGATTTATAACGATATAAAACATTACAAAAGACTGGCACAGTTTTAGCATTTACATTTGCAAATGAATTAAAACATTCTGTGAAGAGGTTGCGTATGGTTACGCGTTTGCAAAGCAGCGGTAGAGCAGCATTAACTGAAGATAAACAAATCACGCCATTTGCGGATTTAATGCCCAAGCCCGATATCAAGCCAGAGCTACTATTAAAACTGAGTAGCCGGCTACAGACGACCCTGGAACTTGAGCAGCTACTCGACATATTCTTCAACGAAATGAAGCATGCCGTACTCGTCGATAGTATGTCTTACAGTAATAGTAACCAGAACATTCTAAACAGCTATGGTAAAGAAGGCATGCATAGCTGCACCTATCGACTGACCACGCATAAAGACTATATGGGTGAGCTCACCTTTAGCCGTAGCACGCGCTTTCGTGAACATGAACTGGCTAATATCGAAGGACTTATAAGCACCCTGGTTTATCCTTTGCGCAATGCTGTTCGCTATACCGAAGCGCTCGCGGCTGCATTTCGTGACCCACTGACAGGAGCAGGCAACCGAGTCGCACTGGATAAAACCCTAGAGCGTGAAATTGAACTGGCTAAACGTCACAACCAACCGCTATCCGTACTTATGCTCGATATCGATCACTTCAAAAACGTTAACGATACCTATGGCCACGCCATGGGCGATGAAGTTCTGAAGCAGATTGTAAAATCGATTACCGCCTGCATCCGCCAAACTGACATGTGCTTCCGCTACGGAGGAGAAGAATTCCTCATCATGCTAGCCAATGCCGATAACGCAGGTGCCCACAGAATTGCCGAGCGAATTCGCTATTCAATTGAAGAAGCTGTATTTACTCACGAAAAAGGAAGCTTAAGCATCACCAGCAGCATAGGAAGTGCGACTTTATACGCCCAAGATAGCATGCGTAGCATTTGCGAACGTGCGGACAGCGCTTTATATAAAGCTAAAAATAGCGGTCGGAATCGAGTCGTAACAGACCGAGAAGAAGCCTTACTAGCCACCAACTAAGCAGATACCCTACCCATCCATAAAAGCCTCACTGATGTTAAAAAGTCAGTGCGGCTTTAGCCTTACCACTCACTCTAAAACGATATGATTAGACGCTGGGTAGGCAGTACAAGGATAAATACTGCGACCAATTTTATGACCACTAACCTCACCAGAAACTAGATTGGTTTTGCAAGAACCACACATCCCCGAACGACAACCATGCTCCATCACAATACCCTGCTCTTCTGCCGCTTCAAGCAGAGTTTTATCACAGTCACCAGCTGGGATAACAAAGTTGATATTTTGTGCTTTCAGCGTAACCGAAACATCTCCTTCTAGGTTACTTCTATTATTTTGCCCATCAATTCCCACCTGCAGATTCGAGATACCAGGCAACGTGAATTGTTCGACATCTAAATTATTCAAATTAAAATCAACAGATTCTAAATACTGAATGACATCATTCCTAAACAACTCAGGGCCACATAAATAAACATGTTGCTGTTTTATATCAGGATAAGCCGCCACTAGTTGATCAATAAAAGAAGGCGTAACAACATCCACCGGCAAGCGCGAATAACTCAATTCGACTTTTACATTTTTATGCGCAGATTCAAGCTGAGCCAAACGTTGACAGAAAATAGTATTTTCTGGCGTTTGCGTACGGTAAAAAAGGCCGACCTGAGTATCACTCAACTCATTATTCTCAGCTAACTTATGAGACGAGTTTAAAAGATGATTAATAATCGAAAATGCAGGGGTAATGCCCGAACCTGCACAGATAAATAACACCTTACTTTGATCACGATGAACGAACTTGCCTCTCGCAAGCGAGCTATCAAATACCATCCCGACTTCAGCCTGATAGTGCAACCAAGGCGATACCTCTCCCTCAGGATTCAACTTCACAGTAATCGAAACAGTATCCGGGGTAACCTCAGACAAGGTATAACAACGATTAGCGTTATGATCAGGCCCTATCGAAGTTAACTCAATATGCTGCCCAGCAATCGGCGTGGCAAAATGCTGATTCGGTAATAAGACAAATGTTTTGGTATCCGCTGTTTCTTGGCGAATAGCAATTACCTTCACTTTACAGTCATAAGTCCAAATAAAAGGATCTATTCGTTGCGTGAGCTCATTGACCGTATTACTCGCGAAGTATTCCAAGCGATCACGACCTAAGGTTTTAATTAACCAAGGATGCACGACTGACAATAATTGAGCCAATGCTCGGATTAATGGCTGATTGGATAGCTTATTTAGCATTTACAGCCTCCTTATCGATATACGCAGCCTTATCCAAGAAAGCAGCTTTAATTGGCACGGCTGGATTTTTAAAGGAATACGTCCACATAGCACCCACAAACTTCTTAATCGCTGCACGCCAGCTGTCATTGCATTTATAAGGTAGATTGTATTGCTTACAAACGGCCCGAACGTCTATTGCCATATCAGGATAACGATGAGCTGGAATATCTGGAAATAAATGATGCTCTACCTGGTAATTTAAATGCCCCCACAAAATACTCTGCCAACGATTACCTTTAAAATTCACTGACGAATCCAATTGTGAGACGTACCACTTCCCCTTATTTTTAATCGCATCTTCTGGCTGCAGAGGTTCGGTAAAATGAGTCGCTTGAATGGTCAAAGCAATCCAATAGCTGTTCATCACATCCACCAAAAAATTGGCTAAAAATACTTTAATGGCCCCAAAACCTGACAGCAGGGCTAGCAAAGGAAAAAAGACATACTCTTTCGCCCATACTCTTCTTACCGCACGCTTATGGCGCTTCTGCCCCTCAGCTTTCGATAAACGTAATGCCTCATCGACAACAGCATAACCTTTATTACCTTGAGGAAAATATTTGGCTCTAAATTTATCCACAATACCCAAGTTCTGCGCATTAAAGTTGTACAACATAAAAGGATAAAATAGGAATAGATAAATAGGCACCTGAAAATAATGTAACTTAGTATGAGGAACCTGAGAGTTAACCCGCAAAAAACCATGGTTTAAATCGGGATCTTTTTCATACACATTGGTATGCACATGGTGCACCGCATTATGCTCTTGGCGCCAAGAGGTTTCATCCACAGGAGCCTTCCAGCGAAAGTTTTTCGCATGAAACTGAGGTATCTCATCAAAGGAATCATATTGACCATGCAAAACATTATGGCCAATTTCTATCGCTTCAAGATTACGATGTAAAAATAAGAAAGGCATACCAAGAAGGGCAAAGGACCCGGTGAAATATGAATAAGTGTACGGCCAATCACTTCAAAAATACGTGAATTACGACGTATTTTTTTGATATAGCGAACATCTTTCTCACCGAGGTCATCACGGTATTTCTGCTTTATGCGTTTAAATGCCTGATGAATCTCTTCGTATTCATCATCTTTTATAGACTGATTCATAACTTATGGCCATGATAAAAAGCCAACAGAGTAAACACTTGTTTACTCTGTGTCTATAAGAGCAAGGTGGGAGTTTGGCAAAAGGTAAGCGTTCAGATTACTCAATTAATACCTATTACAGGCTACACACCTCATAGATCACGTAAAATTTTTCAGTAAAAGCATATTGATAAGATTCCCACTAGCAATATTCACATCCAAAAGTAAATAGTTCTGGCGCATCAATATTGGAAATCAGTATAAGAATAGAAATTAAGCATAGAAAAAAGACATGAAAATATTACTGAACTGGAGAGCTTACTAAAATAGAGAGTTTTAATCGTTGATATAGATTTTAATTGGTCGGAATGGCAGGATTTGAACCTGCGACCACTTATCCCCCAGACAAGTGCGCTACCAAGCTGCGCTACATTCCGACACACTTAAGCAAATGTTCCTATTGAAAAGAAGCGGCTTTGTTTAAGTGTCCCAGATTATACATAAGTGCTTGATAATTGGAAGCTTCTTACCCGCTCAGGTTCATCAAAATTAAATTAATCTTCAAGAATGTTTTTTAATTCGGCCAACTCTGACAACATATCCCTAATCAAAACACGATCAAAATGCGCTGCCGTTTCATCACCACCTTGGTCGTCCAGCTTTTGCCGAGCACCATTAATGGTATAGCCTTTTAAATACAGTAAGTTGCGGATTTCGCGGACAAGAATAACGTCTTCGCGTTGGTAATAGCGACGATTACCACGACGTTTAATAGGCTTTAACTGTGTGAACTCCTGTTCCCAATAACGCAGAACATGAGGTTTTACATCACATAGCTCACTGACTTCACCAATACTGAAGTAGCGTTTGGATGGTATGGGTGGCAGCTCGTTAGTGTGACTCGCTTCCAGCATAAGCTTCTACTCGGATTTTTAATTTTTGTCCGGGCTTAAAAGTAACAACGCGACGTGCGGAAATTGGAATTTCCTCCCCAGTCTTTGGGTTTCGTCCTGGACGCTGACTCTTATCTCGCAAATCGAAGTTGCCAAATCCTGACAACTTCACTTGCTCGTTATGCGTCAGTGAATGACGAATCTCTTCAAAAAAGAGATCCACCATTTCTTTCGCTTCACGTTTATTCAAACCTAGGTCTTCAAACAGGCGTTCCGCCATTTCTG
>Ga0209396_1002423_pt1 | contig 19579 bp, 18 predicted proteins | sample GOMGulsemesocosm_6_FD_184638 | JGI IMG/M metagenome (GOLD analysis project Ga0209396, IMG submission 184638) | Methane-oxidizing microbial communities from mesocosms in the Gulf of Mexico - GOM8C Gulf of Mexico (SPAdes) (version 2) | ecosystem: Environmental > Aquatic > Marine > Cold seeps...
TTAGAGCTATTTTTTTCATGCTGAATTCTCTGTTTCCGACCCTGTAAACTACAATGTGGGTATAAAGCCACCTATAATAAGTCAACTATTCTACACCATATTATGCATTCTGACAGTTTTTAACCCTGTAAAATCAATAAAAAAATAATAAAAATGGATAAATGATAACTAAACTCAACATTAAGGCCATCTTGGTATAAAATACAGAGCTTAGCTTAAACTTGTATCATAAAGGAGCCACAGTGCTTAAATCTCGTATAAAATATAGCGCAGCCACTTTTACCACCAGCGCCCCAGATCTTTCTAAACTCCCACCTGATACAGGTATTGAAGTTGCTTTTGCAGGACGTTCAAATGCTGGTAAATCAAGTGCATTAAATGCATTAACAGATCAAAAACTTGCTAGAACCAGTAAAACACCTGGTCGTACTCAGCTAATTAATTCATTTGATCTAACAGATAATAAGCGATTAATCGATTTACCTGGCTACGGTTACGCCAAAGTTCCAATTGAAATGAAGAAGAAATGGCAAAAATCTTTAGGTCAATATTTACAAAATAGAGATAGCTTGAAAGGTATTGTTATTTTAATGGACATTCGCCATCCGTTAAAAGAATTAGATATGGATTTAATTACCTGGGCAGTAGACAGCGAAATCCCGATTTTAGCTTTATTAACTAAATGCGATAAATTAAAACAGGGCCCACGTAAAAGTGAAGTTTTAAAAGTACGTAGAGAACTATCAAGTTTAAATGCGGATATTACAGTCCATGCTTTTTCTTCATTAAAAGGCACTGGATTATCAGAGCTAGGTAAAAAACTAGATAATTGGTACTTAGGTGAGTTAATTCATGAAAAGCCAGTTGAAGAGCAAATTATAGAAGATAAGAAGTAGTAGAAAAAAAACCGGCTTATCTAGTAAGCCGGGTATAGCAATCTGGGGAGAAGCTATTAATACGGTGCATCCCTAAGAATGCATCATCAACAGGATGTCTTCATACATGAAGACGGCGCGCACTTTAACAAAGGGCTTATAAGAAATAAAGCTCCAATGTAAACAAATGCAACGATTGCCAAAATAAACAACTTCTATTTACTTATCCATAACAAAAATATACCAATTCAATTAAGTTAGTAACCATTTAGCATGATCATACATTTATTGAATAGATATTTACGCATCTCCCAGAGATGGTCCCTAAAGTGATTTTAGAGACCAGCTTCATTATACCAATCCCAATAAATATGAGATCAATCTAAATGGTCTAAATATACAATAGCTGTGTTGCTTTCAATCCCAATAGCCAGCTATTGCTCAATCAAGCGCCTTGCTCTTGAATATTGATCCTAATTTATATTAGATCACTAACTTAATAGAATTGGTATTACTGTTATAAACGGTAGATATTATCCGCACCGTCCTTATCCACCAATTTAACAAATGGATCAACACCTGCAAATTTAGGTTTTCCCTTTACTTGGAGTTTAATTTTATTAGTGCCCGTTTTAATTTGATGTTTTTGTAAATACATTACAAAATCATCTGCACCTAAATTTTCAGGATCATCACTAAATAAACCAATATCAACTAAGTCAGTAAATTCAACTGGTGTTTCTTGCCCTTGACCATCAGCACGATTTAGCGCTGCTTCTATGGTTAAGGTAATATCAAATAAATCATCTTTACCTTCAACTTTAACAACCGTTACATCCGTAGTTTTTAAGTCATATATACTAATATGCTCAAACAAATTACTGACAAATGCTTTTTCTTGCTCATCAGCATCTTGGGTTATAAAAGCCATCAAGTCTAATGTGGTTGGATAAGGCGTACTTTGATACTTAAATTTATTTAAGAATGCCTGTAAAGCTGCATTTAATCTTGTTTCACCTAAACGATCTTTCAATGACATCATTACAACAGAGCCTTTACGATAATGAATATATTGCTGATTCTCACTTCGTAATAATGGCATTTCTTCTAAGAACTCCACACTACGGCCTCGTAAATAACGATCCAATTCATATTTTAAGAATTTACGAATTTTTTCTGGGCCATATTTTTTCTCCATAATCATTAATGCAGAATATTGCGATAAGCTTTCAGAAATAATCGCACTTCCTTGTACATTAGCTGCACCTACTTGATGCCCCCACCATTGATGAGCGACTTCATGAGCCGTCACATAATAAACAGGATCTATGTTTTCAGGATCACGCAGATCGGTTATAAAACCAATTTGCTCAGAGTACGGCACTGTATTAGCAAAACTTTGTGCAAATGAACGATACCCTGGAAACTCTATAATACGCATTTGTTTATGTTGATATTCACCAAAATTAACAGTGAAGTAATCTATAGAATCACGTACTGATTCAATCATACGATCTACATTCATTGCATGTGTTTTATGATAATACACTTCTATATTAATGCCTTTATATTGCTCTTTTTTAACTTCTAAGCGAGCTGACATAACAGAATAAAAGTTAACCATAGGCGCATCCATTTTGTAATGAAAGGTACGGCGGCCATTAGCCAGTGATTCACTTTGTAAGTAACCAGGTGCAATTGCAAATTGATCTTCAGACGTTGTTACTGTCGCTTCAAAATCAATAAAACCAACACCTTTACCAAAGAAACTTTCATTATAAAATGATTCATCTTCAAGTTTATTTGCACGTTTTAAAGGTTCGAGGTCATGTTGACGACGTTTATGGCGATCTGTAAGTAAGTTACCTTCTTGATAGCCAAATACAGGGAATAGCTCAAAGTTATTAATGAAAGTACCATTTTCGAGTAGTGAGAAATCATTATTACCATCAGAAAAACCTTGATGTGCACGAGTGGCACTGAGCTCACCCTTTCTTGTTTCACCAGGCATTAGCGGCTTATCAAACTCAAACCATGCTGTATTAAATTTAGTATCAACTTCACCTAACTTACCACCAGTAAATGTAACATCCCATACTTTTGTAAATGCAGGTTTTGATACTAAAAACCTCTCAATTGGTTTATCTGAAGTATTAATAACTGAAACCTCAGACACAGCTTCAATTTTGCGAATTGAAGGATAAATATCAATTTTTGCATGGGTTTTAGTAATTGTTGGAATATCAGCATTAAGATACGATGAATACTTTTTCTCATACTCAGCTTGCAGATCTTCTCTATCATCTGCAATAACATACTCATTTAATATACGCGTATTGTAATGAATATAACTTCCCGATGAGATAAATACGACCAAACCAAAGGCAATAGCCACTTTACCTGGTGCGCCTAAATAGTACCCTGCATTTTTAATTCTGGTTTTAAGCGGTTGTGCTGGACCACGATGCCAAAGAGCATAACCTAAAGCACCCAATATTAAGCTAAATGCGCCCCAATAAACCATGTACCAAGAATGACTTGTTAAAAAGTTACCATAACCATTAATGTCAGAATAAAATAATCTTGGAGCCCCAGCAAATTGGAACATATTATGGCTAAAACCAAAATTACTTATTGTAATAGTACTGATAATGAATAATACAAATAGCATCATACCCATATATTTATTTGAGCTAATGACTTGTAAGAAGAAAGCCAGAACAGCAACCATTAGAAGTGGTAATAAGTTGATGTAACCTAAGCGTACAATATATTGCGAAACTTCAAAATTGTCGTAACCATTTAATGCCTGATTAGCAATCGTTGCAAACATACCAAAGGCATACAATAAAACAATGATAAGCCCCATAGCAATAATTTTAGAGAACCAAAAAGTAACGTTATTTACTGGCATAGAATCTACAATATCGCCCATACCTGAATTACGTTCTCGCCATACTATTTCAGCACTGTAATAAGCAAGCACGATCATAATCAATAATTCGGTAGAGTTTTGAATTAACGTCACCATAGCTTGGGTAAGCGGCCAGTTTGGCGTACCAAACATCCCTTGTGGATCAATAAGTGGCGCAACTAATAAAAATACAGTTAATGCACCTAAAACCAAAAATGGTGCACTGAAAATAACTTGTTTCACTTCAAATTTAGTACGCATAACTAGGTGAGCAAATGTTTGAATACCTGAACTTTTATACGAAATATTATTATTAAGTAAATCACTAAAATCAGTTTTCTCTTCTTTTTTAGATTTCTTTGTTGATTTAATTTTTGGTAAACGTACTTTACTGCTAAAACCACCAAAAAAGACCATAATAAGAGCAGCAACAACCAGCCATATCATGCGGTTTTGTAATAATATGCCCGTCATTTCAATTCCCGCATTATTTTTATCAAACATAGTCCAATAACGTGTTACTTCACGAAAAGTATTTGATGCAAAAGGGTCTAATAATGCAGCTAAAGTACGGTACTCAGGCTCTGAAGCAAACTGCCCTGCTATAATATATAAAATAAATAATGCCACAGCTGATAAGTAAACAGCCATCATAGATCTAAAACGAATTGCTACCGCATAAAAGAAACAAGACAAAACCAATAAAGTAGGTAAAGATAAATAAAAATAAGAAGTAACGTAGTGCGTTAAATCTGTTGCACCTAAACGCTCAGGATCAACCCAACCTGTAAGCCCGCCAATTAAAGTTCCTAACAAAATACCTAAAGGCACAAATAAAAATACAGTGGCTACAACAGCAAAAGATCCTAAAAAACGACCTAATTGATAACTTAAAGGATTAATCGGCTTACTATAAAGTAACTCAGACATACGGCTTGTATCATTCCGGGTTGCTGTACTGGCCACAAAATTCACCACTAAAAACATGGCAAATATGCCCATAATTAATAGTGTTTGAGCAATAGAAAATGGCCCGTTATATAATACGTTGCCACCACCACCGATTTGAATATTTTCACTCACAGTTGCAAAAAATGTAAGCAAAAAGAAAATCAAACTGGTTACATAAAAAGATGGCTGCCGAACAAAGTAGCGCCATTCAAACATAAACATTTTAGCTAACATAATGAACTCCTAAGCAGCTTTACTTTGATTAGTATTACGATGTGAATGCAAAGTCGAGAAATAAACATCTTCTAAGTTTGCAGGTGCACTTTCAAAACCTTCAGGTGCATTTTGCGCTAAGATATGAACAATAGTCTGCCCCGCAAATAAACGCTTTGAAATAACCGGCATATTTTTTTCAATTTCAATTGCTTCTGCTTGGCTTACCGATTTACGCCAAATTTGACCATTTAGTGTATCCGTTAGCGCTATTGGGTTACCTTGTAGTATAATTTGACCTGATGCTAAAACAGCCATGTTTGGGCAGAGTTCTGTCACATCTTCTACAATATGTGTTGATAAGATAATTGCTTTTTTCTCACCTAAGCTCACAAGTAAATTATGAAAACGATTACGCTCTTCAGGATCTAAACCTGCGGTTGGTTCATCAACAATTAATAAATCCGGATCACCTAATAAAGCCTGTGCAATACCAAAACGTTGACGCATACCACCAGAAAAACCACTTACTGCATTTTTACGATGTTGGTATAAATTTGTATGAGCTAATAGACCTTCAACAGCTTCTTTTCTTTCACCTTTATTTTTAATGCCTTTTAAAATAGCCATATGATCTAATAATTCATAAGCACTAATACGTGGATATACACCAAAATCTTGTGGTAAATATCCTAATCTTTGTCTCAAGGCTTGAGGATCAGCAAATACATCTATCCCATCAAAATTAATAGACCCTTTATCGGCTTGCTGTAATGTTGCTATGGTACGCATTAATGATGATTTACCAGCCCCATTTGGACCTAATAAACCAAACATACCTTTTGGTATTTCTAAATTAACATCATCTAATGCTTTGACACCATTATCGTATGTTTTTGATAATCCATTAATAGTTAACATATTCACTCTCTCTTAAGCACTTGTTGGTTTTATTGAGTTATTTCGCTTGTTATAAATTTGTAAATTAAATTATTTAACTGGCGTTATGCTAAATAAAGAGGTTTAAAAAAAATACAAGAAAGTGATTAAAGGTAAATAACGGTGATAAATGGCTTGAGAATGATAGATGCTAAGAGGACTGAAACAAAAAAACCGCCAAAACTGACGGTTTTATGAATTTATAAAAGGCTAAACGAAGTAATTAATTGAGCTATTCTGATCTTCACTTGCATTTGAGTACACTTCCAATAACTTAGCTTGTTGCTCCATAGCTTCTTTAGCAACTACAGCTTGGCGTACTTCATCATTATTTTTAACAACATAAGCTTCTTTTATTGATAACTTATCATCAGTTAAGTTTTGATATGCATTATATTTTGCAATCGATTTCTTTGCTTCTACATATTGACCATCATTAGGCAATGATGGTTTTTCAGGAATACCAGGCCTATCAGTTAACGATAATGCTTGTGCCTGCGAAGACAATTTTACTACCGATGAAGCTTTTTCAACACCTGTTGGAGTTGGAGCCGGCTGAATTTTTGTTGTGCTGCTCAACCCCGATTGAGCATGATGATTTGTTGCTTGAATTTGCATATTAACCGCTCCGCAGTATTTTAGTTGATAGCTGTATTTTACACAGCCAAACTGAATACTTAGTGAACAATTGTAATTATGAGTGAAAAAATTGTTTTTATTTTTATGTGAATTTACTCATAGAACATATTTAACCGACATATAATTTGCTTGATCTTTAATCGTTACACAGCTATAACAATCAAAACAATTAAAAAGAACTGCATATGCAACAACATAATAAAATTCCATTATCTGATTTTACCGAATACCCACAAGATGTGATGCTAGAAAAAGCGACTGAGAACTACGAAAATATAAAACGCCGCCATTCAATTCGTTCATTTTCAGATCGACCGGTGCCAAAAGAAATCATAAAAACTTGTATTAAAGCAGCTGCAACAGCGCCAAGTGGCGCTAACCATCAACCTTGGCACTTTGTTGCTATACATAGTGCCGATATAAAAAAACAAATACGTATTGAAGCTGAAAACTTAGAAAAATCATTTTATGAAGGTCGTGCTGGAGAAGAGTGGTTAGATGCATTAAAACCATTAGGCACCGATGCAAGTAAACCCTATTTAGAGTCTGCACCTTGGTTAATTGCGATTTTTAGTCAAAAAAAAGGCGGGATCCATGCCGAAGATAAAAACCAGAATTATTATGTTCATGAATCAGTAGGTATAGCAACAGGCTTTTTAATTCAGGCATTACACCATAGTGGATTAGTTACATTAACCCATACACCAAAACCAATGAGTTTTTTAACTAAAATTTGTAACCGTAACCCAGATAATGAAAGACCCTATATGTTACTAATTGCTGGCTACCCAGCTGATGATGCAACTGTCCCTGATCATGCATTAGTAAAAAAAGAGCTCAGTGAAGTATCAAGTTTTATTTAAGAAAGGCGAAAATAACGTTCATTTAATTCTCATTAATGGACGTTATTTAGAAAAAGCAGACTCATCAAGTAAAACTTCATAGATTTTTTTTGATATTTCACTTCCAAAACACCGAGTATGAACAAACTCTCCATTTAACTCATAAACACTTGAGTTATATAAAATATATTTAATTTCATTTTTTCCACGCACACAAGATGGATAATTCACTAAATTTTTAAATTCACCTAATTTTTGCATCATGTCATTTAAACATGCTTCATTGATTTGGAATTCAGAAACATGATGGCCTACATATTCTTCTTCTTGATAGCCTAATGTATCTAATTCAAATTGATTAGCATATTTAATAACTCCATCAGGAGAAACAGCATGAATACCAATTGAAGATTTTTGAATAAACAGTTCAGGACTCTCTTGAAACATAAGTGCTTCCTTAACAAAAGAATAAGATTGCTAATACTCTTTAAGTTTAGATGATATCAAGAGATCTATAAAAAATTTAATATAGCCCAATCGTAAATGCTAAAACTAGCTAATAATTAACTTTGAGAATCCAGCCATATTTGCTCAGCGGTTAAGATATCAAGCAGCTTTCATTAAGTTCAAAAAAGCTTGCCAAGTTTGATCTGAGTTTATAACACGACCATGGCCTAAGCCTTGTGTTGAAGTTAAGCTAACATGTTCAAATTGTGATACTTGCTCAGCAGTTAAATCAAACGGTGCAAATTTATCACCCTCATCATGCACTATCTGTATTTGCTGTTGTGTTTGTGACAAGTGCGGCTCAGGTAAAAGAGATTTAAATTTCAAATCATGCTCCGCCTCAATATCGCTTAACAAATTATGAAATAACCGAGACTTCAATCCGGTTGATAAAATACGCTGCTCAAATGATTGATAAAAACCAAATGTCGGTGCAATCAGTAAATGTTTAATGGATTTATCTTGGTTTAGCGCACTTACAGTGCCCATCGAATGACTTACAATACAAGCTAAATCATCTTTACCTTCATTACTCACTACCGCATTCAAGCCTTTAATGAAAAGTGGTAAGTTTGCAAATTGGCCACCGCTATTACCATGCGCTAAATGATCAAAAGCAATCGCTTCATAGCCAGCTTCAGCTATTTTCTCCATTAAAGGGAAAAATTGTGCAGCACCACCCGCCCAACCATGCGTTAAAATCACTTTTGGGCCTCGCCCAACACGATATAGATTTAAATCTCCATATTGCGTAGCAAGTTTTTGTTGCTCAAAATCTGTTTGCGTAGATTTTAATTTTTTACTTAACATAGGTGTTAATAACAACTTTTGTGTTTGCTTTTTTGCAAACTTAGGCGCTATAAAATAGGCAACATTAGAGAGTGTTTTTATTAAATAATAACTAAAAGACTTATTTGTTCTCTTATCTGAAAAATAGATTTTATTACTCATATCTAACTCCTTGCGCGTGTTATTAATGATGTTAATGCCAATTTAAAACGGTTATGTGAACTATCTTCAAAACCAACCCAAATCATACTCTGACTACCTAAGTACAAAGAATAAAGTTCATAAACAAATTGCTTGGCATTAATATCTGGCTTGAGCTCTTTTACATCGATTGCAGCTTGTACAGTGGCAATTAAAAAGTTTAACCACTTAGCCAAATCATCAGCCACTTTGTCATGTACTAAACCAGGTTGATCATCAAACTCTACTGATGCCGAAATATAAATACAGGTCTTGGCTTGTAACTGATACCAATCTAGCCAGTTATCACACACCTGAATTAACCGCTCTAATGGCGATGATATTTCTAATACAGGAATGGTGACTACTTCACGAAATAAATCATGGGCATATTCCAAAACGGCCAACTGTAAGTTTTCTTTTGATTTAAAGTGAGAGAATAACCCCGACTTAGACATATCAACTGCAACAGCTAAACTGCCTATTGTTAAGTCATTTAAGCTAGTTGAAGTTGCCATTTGTAATGCAACTTCTAAAATTTGCTGCCGTGTTTTTTTTGCTTTACCCATTAAATAACCTCAGCTTAATAAACCAGAAATTAAAACTAACACATACAAAATAGCACGACCGTGCTTTTTATCAATGCTTTTATTAATAGCTTTATATCTTAGAATTAAATTTTATTAACTTGAAAGTCGTTAATCTGACCGTTTTAAACATAACTTTGTTAATATCTCATTTTATAACCCCTTTAAAAGTGAGATTAATTAATGACTATTGAGCGCCTTGAAACAAAACAACGCATGAGTAGAATTGTAAAGCATAACGGTACGATTTATTTGTGTGGCCAAGTATGTGCTGATGCAACACAAGGCATAAAAGAGCAAACTCAGACTATGTTAGATAAAGTAGACTCATTGCTTGAACAAGCTGGTAGTGATAGAAACCATATATTATCTGCGACAATTTATATAAAAGACATGGCTGATTTTTCACAAATGAATGAAGTGTGGGATAACTGGGTAAATGAAGGTTATGCACCGGCAAGAGCATGTGTTCAAGCAAGTATGGCTCGCGATGTATTATTAGTAGAAATCTCAATAGTCGCGGCTGAAATTACAGATTAATAATGAAAAACAAGATCTCCGATAAAACACTTCGGAGATGAGAACTAGAAGCTAGAAGTAAATCCTACCCTCTAGCTTTTTATTTCTGAAGTTAGTTTATGCTTTATTTGGCACAATCTGTATTTCAACTCGGCGATTCAATGCTTTGTTTTGAGCTGTATTATTAGCAACAACAGGTTGGCCTTCACCATAACCAATCGTATTTAAGCGCACAGCAACAATATTTTGATTCATTAAGTATGATTTAACGCTTGTAGCACGTTGCTCTGATAATTTTTGGTTAAAATCAGCAGCACCAGAACTGTCCGTATGCCCTTCGATGCTTAAAAGTGTTTTATCAAACTTAACTAAGACTTTAGCAACATCATTTAAGGTCGCATGAAAACCAGATGTAATATATGACTGACCTGTCGCAAAAGTAATATTTGAAGGCATGATCAAACGTAAATTATCTCCTTCACGTACAACGTCAATACCAGAGCCTGACAATTCATCACGGAAAGCTTGTTCTTGCTTATCCATGTAATCACCAATCGCAGCGCCTGCAATAGCACCAATCGCAGCACCAAATACAGCGCGTTTATTTTTATGATTACTGGTAGCTTTACCTAATATAGCCCCTGAGATTGCACCAATCGCGGCACCTTTTTCAGCATTGGTTGATGCACAACCCGTTAATACAAATGAAGCGATAAATACTGGCACAAGTGTTTTTTTCAATAACATGATTAATTTCCCTAAAGAATTTTTTGAAAGCTATAACGCAATAATAAGTAGAATTAACTGAACACAAGATGAAGCGGTTACATAAAATCACAAAGCTGTAATCGAGCATATTCAATATATCGAAAGATTATTCATTAATAGGGGGCAAATTATAAGGTTTAACCAGCGCAGTTAATACGCCATTTTTTTGAAATGAGCGCATTTTTTGTTTAATTTTATTTAAAATTTCTAAATTATGGTATTTACGTGAAAAAGCGGCATAACCTAAAATTTTATCTGTATGCCTGTAATTTAATTTTTGTAGCTTATGACTCGCTTGATTCAAAAATTTTAAAGCATGATCGGCTGTTTCTTCAATAGCAATAACAATATCAACTCTATCTTTGAGTAACATGTCCATCGCCACCTTCTCTGATGAAACTATCACTTTATTTAGTGTCATATCTTTATCAAAACGCTCAAAATGAGCTGCTTTGCGAGTTACAGCAATACGTTTACCAATTAGTTGTTCGTACTCATTGACGACTAAAGCCTTATCTTTTAAAGCATAAAATACAAAAGAAGAATTTAGCTCCATATAAGCAGGTTCTATAAAATCTAAGTATCGATCTCTCTCTGATGTTTTAATCAAGCCTCCTACAATATCAATTTTGCCATCCTTAGCCATCTTTAAACAGCGAGGAAAAGGACAAGAAATAACTTGCAACTCAAAGCCTAAATCAGCTTCAAGACGTCGCATAATATCTAAAATAAGCCCTGTAGCATGTTGCTTAGAATCGACAAATGTATAAGGTGGCGCATGATTAATGCCTAAGATAATTTGTGGGTGATGTGCCAAAGAGACTGACATGTCAAAAAAAACTAATGAAATGAATAGAGTTAAGGATCTAATTTTATTTGATATAAGTATTTTCAAAAATGTCACACCTAAAATAAGTGCAAAATATCCCTGCTTTGCAAAAGTAGAAAACAGCGTCATTTTAATTTATTTATTCTCGTTTGTCGCTTTGATTACACTATTTACCTTTGTTGGTAACATTTGGCTACAGTTTCCCGTAGTCGTGAAAACGTATAATAAAAACACACTTCCTTTTGAATTTAGTTTATATATATGAAAGCATCAATAATTGCGTTATTAACAACCAGCTTTATTTTAACAGGTTGTAATAGCGATGAGACTTATGAAAGCGACATTACAGCGATTAACCTAGTAAATAATGAGTTAAACATTATTTGGTATGATAAAAATAATGATGAAGAGATTTCGCTTTCTCCTGACTCAGCCCTAGAATACGGACAAGCAACAATAGAGCAAACTTTAGATCAAGATGAAACATATTCTACCTATTCATTTAAAGCGACAGATGGTAATACTTTAGAAAATGTTATCGAAAAAACGTCTTTTAGTTTATCTGATGACGAAGAATATATTATTTTTGCATACCTTGACCAAAATGAAGACTCTCAACTAGAGCCTACTTTAGGTGCTGTTTTTGTAAAAGATGAAGATATTGCTGATAATCAATATCGCGCAATTATCATGCATACTTTCTCATCAAATACAGGGCTGTTAGATGTGTATATTGGTGATGACTTAGTTGCTGAAGATTTAGAATATGGTGATGGCAGTGAATATATCAACTTAAATATAGATAATACGCAACTTACAATCACAAAAGCGGGCTCAATTGCACCGATCCTTGAATATACTATTGAACCAGTATTAAATGAGTTCCATACTATTTTCATTACGCCTGAAACAACTGACAACTACAACGCTGCTGCAATTGTTGTTGTAGATAAAGATGCTGACGAAGATTAAATAATATAACCTCTAAAAACTGCACCTATTCATATATATTGAATAAGTGCAGCTATCCTCAAAGTCCTTTAAAAATTACACATATTCAAAATAGAAACTGCGTATTTAAAACTCTATTAAATTGCCATTTTTCATAAAAACATTTAAAGTCACATTTCGAAAAAAAACCGGAATGCATTGTGCCCAACATATTTCGCCAGTACAAAAGCTTAATCATATTTCAAAGCGTACAAATCATATTACTGGCTTTCATATATTTAGATCTGCAACTCTACCCTTTTATAATTGAAGAAAGTACATTTAGTACTTTTTTTCATAATTGTGCATTGCTCATTTTATTACCTTTAATCTTTATTTACGCGCCTATTAAATATATTCAATATAAAAAGCTCAGTACAAAAACCCTTTATCTCAGTGCTATTTTCTGCTCTTTTATTACAGGCTTTGCCAGCGCAACTTATACCCATACAATTTCAGTTCCAGGGACGTTTTTATTGCAAATAAAAACAGAAAAAACCATGGATGATGATAAAAAGAACTCTGTTCATATTGGCTTTCAATCGCCAACGCCTGATTCAGGTTACGAGAAAAAAACAGGCATTGGCATATATTTAGCTGAAGCTTTTGTGCATAGCTTATTTTACTGTTTATGGGCATTATTATTTTTGCAATTTGTTGCTTATTCCCACAAAAAATTATTATTTAAAGAATTAAAAAAACAACAGCTAGATATCCTGACGTATCAATTAAATCCTCACTTTTTATTTAATGCCTTAAATAGTATTAGAGGCATGTTATTCGAGGATAAAATTGAAGCTAAAAAGCTATTACAGCAATTCAGAGCTTTATTCCATCATCACTTTGAAAACAAGCAACACCAGTTAGAATTACAGCAAGAAATTGAACTCTGTAAGCATTACTTAAAATTAGAAAAAGTACGATTTGAAGAAAGGTTAGAATTACAGTGGTTAGTTGATCAAAAGGCGCTAAACGCCAAGATTCCAACAATGAGTTTATTTACCTTTATAGAAAATGCAATTAAACATGGCATTGCTCCTATCATTGATGGTGGTTGCATTACTATTCGGGCTAGAATTTATCGGGGAAAACTCACCTTAGAAGTTATCAATCCAATTAAGCCTAACTTTACTGCCGATGGTACTAAAACAGGACTTTCAAATTTACAAAAAAGATTAGATTTAATTTACGATAAAAACTACAAACTAAAATTTGGCTTAACAGCAGATAATAATTATCATGTTAGCTTAGTACTTCCTTACAATTTTGATAAAAATAAACATGCGTAGACTTAACGATTACTGGCTAGCCCAGCTACTTATATTCATTCTATTAACGACTTTACCTCTCATTGCGTTAAGTGTAGTTGAAGCTGAGAAAGTACTTGTATATACACATGATTGGCTGCTTTTTGTCATAATGAATTTAATGACTCTACACTTTGTTGCCCGAAAAAAAATAGCTAAAAGCAAAACAGCCTCTGCCTTTAAAAAGTTTTACACCATTTTATTTGCCATTGTATTAACAAACTTAGTATTGCTTGCACCTCTTTATTTGCTCACTATACTTTGGGAGTCTGACTCAACTAATAGAGATAATCTGTATTATGGCTTGATAGCTATCAGTGTAAACATTCACTTCATTTGGTGTATAGGCTATCAAATGGCTTTATCTGCTAGAGAAAAAAGCAAGTTAGAGCAAGATAATCAAAAATTGAGTTTAAAAATTTTAGCGCAACAAATTCAACCTGAATTTCTTTATCAAAGTTTAGATAATATTGAAGAGTTAATAGATCAGGATGAAGAATTAGCATCAAACGCCATTACAAACTTAGCAGAGTTATTACGCTATAAACTAAAGGCGAGTAAACTCGATAATATTCATATAGGTGAAGAACTTCAAGCTGTTAAACATATGCAATGTTTGGCAAATTCCGGTGACATAAGCATTGTAGATTTACCTCACATTTTAGAACAAGATGTTACTGTACCGCCTCTTTGTGTTTATCAATTACTCACCTTATTAAATCAAAAAATAGAATCTCCTTTGTCTATTTCATTTCAAGTAGAGCAAGGAAAGTGGTACTTGGTTATTTCAGGTGTATTAACTTCACCTAGATTGATCCGCAGGAAAATATTAAAACAATATGAATTGTTCTTTCGACAAGGTGGTGAGCTAACCTATGTTAATCAACAGCTCATATTGTCTGCAACGATATAAGAAGATCTAGCCTTTAAATTCGCCACTAATGCTCTGATAGGGTTTCAAATTAAATACCAATAACATTGCTAAAAAGTGGTCAATAATATCGGCTTGAAGGTGCTCATAAGGGATCCAGCGCTTATCTTGGCTAAAGCAGTAAAATTCTATTGGCAGTCCATGCTCAGTAGGCTGAAGTTCACGTACCATTAAAGTTAGGTTTTGATTTAAACTGGTATGTTGTTTTAGATAAAACTCCGCATATTGACGAAATAAACCAATATTAGTTTGCCCTAGCAGAGGTTTTACATTTTTAAGTAAAAACCCCTGTAAAGTCTCATTATTTATTAAATCATTTTGCATTGATTCTGTAATAATACTGATAGATAGCATATCTATATTCATAGAACGTTTGATCCTACGGCCACCCGATTCAGCCATACCGCGCCAGTTTTTAAACGAATCAGAAATAAGCGCATAAGTTGGTATAGTGGTAATTGTATTATCCCAATTTCGCACTTTAACCGTATTTAATCCTAACTCTTCTACTTCACCATCAGCACCAAAGCTTTTAACTTCTATCCAATCACCGTAAGTCACTAAACGATTTGCAGCAATTTGAATGCTTGCCACAAAACCTAAAATAGTGTCTTTAAAGACTAACAATATAACAGCCGCTAGCGCACCAAAACCCGATAAAATATAGGCAGGTGTTTTACCTATCATGATACTAAAAACAAGAATAGCAGCAATAATAAAGGTTATAAGTTTAATCACTTGGATCAAACCCTGTATTGGCACATCTTTAGAAAAAGAGAGTTGATTATATATAGCCCCAGCAATGCTTGCGATTGAGCTGAATATTAATCCAGCATAAATTACTAAGAGTATTTGTCCGCCTGATTTTAATACTGATGCAAGTAATTCCGTAGAAGGATAAATAAAATGAAAAGTAGTTAGAAATACAATGCCACAAAATAAAACCGATAACCTGCGATCTAGTTTATGGATTAATTTACTGAGTGGCCCTATGGTTTTTGGAGAAAAATACAAAGCAACTTTTTGTAAAGTAGGAAGCAACAAACGACTTGCAAATAAATACACTACAACTAATAAGCTGATACCTAAAAATACCGCAATCACAGCAGATATTAAATCAGCCTCAGGCATATTATTTAACCAAGGTAAAACGAGTGATTGCAATGGGCTCATTTGAATTCCTTTTTAGTGCAGTTTAAATTTCAAGCAACCTCATTTTCAGATAGCTTTTTCATTTTTTGCTCTTTATCTTGCCATAGTTTATTCAACTCAGACTGAAACTGCACTCTAAATTCAGTATCATTACTATAGTCACCAATTAATGCTTCACTGATTGGCATTACTTCCACATTTACTTGAATGCGCTTTACTTTACCGCTAGCAAAATCAACAAACGTAGGAATGCCATCAGGGTAATGTATTGTCACATTAACTATTTTTGATAACTGGTCGCCCATAGCTTGTAACACAAAAGCAACGCCACCCGCTTTAGGTTTTAATAGCTGTTGAAAAGGGCTTTTTTGTCTTTTATGTTTATGTTCGGTAAAACGTGTTCCTTCAACAAAATTCACAATGCTCACAGGCACTTCTTTAAATTTTTCACACGCTTTACGAGTTGTTTCTATATCTTTACCACGCAGTGATGGGTTCTTCTTTAATTGCGCTTTACTGGTACGAGACATAAATGGAAAATCTAGCGCCCACCATGCCAAACCTAGAAACGGCACATAAATAAGTTCTTTTTTCAAAAAGAAATTTAAAAATGGAATGCGATTATGTAATAAACGTTGCATCACTAAAATATCAACCCAGCTTTGGTGATTTGCTATCACTAAATACCAATCTTTAGGTTTTAAGTCTTCTATGCCTGTCACTTCTAATTTAAAAGGTGTTAAAACATTTTGGATTATTGAATTACAAGCGACCCACCGGCCAGCTAGTATTTTAGCAATCCAGCTAATAAATTGCTGCCATGGTTTTATAGGGATTAGTTTTAAAAATCCACAGGTAATAATGGGCAATACCCAAAAAAAGGTATTGATCGCATAAAACCCTATAGAGACAACTTTTTTAACTTTTGATAATATTGAACCCACTACTACTTCCTTCACTACACAAATATCACAACGGCTACGGTAATATGATAACGCTTTTTAATCTTCAAAATAAGGGGAAGTATTCAATCCAGCCGTTAGCGCTGTTAAATATTGCATTTTTATGCTTTTAAAATAGATAATATAGGCGCTTATTTACTGTCACACAGGTCGAAAACCTCTATTTAGCATGTACATGTTAAATATCTCAAAACAAATTTTTTACTTTTTAATAATTGTTCTGTTATATTTTTCGCAAAGGTATGGTTTTGAAATTGAAAAAAGCAATGATGAGACAATATCATTCCCAACATTAAAGACTACCTTAATTACAGTGACTTACGACATGTTGGAGTTGTATTTTAGAAAGTAAATATTATATTAAAGTTGATTCATTAAATTTATAACTAACTTGTATATACAAATAATTCCATCAAACTCATTTGTATATACAAGTTTAGTTTTCGCTAACAAATAATAAATTAACGCGTTACTTTAATGCGCTCTAATAAATCAGGTGCTTTTTCACTATCTTGACTCATCGCAAAGTCTAATTGCACTAATAATCGTTGTGCACCATGATCGGTTTTAGCATATTTCCATTGTCTTAAAGCAATCTTAGCTTGACGGTCAAATACACCTTGAGGCTGCGCCGTTACAATACTTACATTTTCGACTAAACCACCGGGTGCAATATCATAAACTAATACCACAGATCCTTCAGTTCCTTCTTTAGCAGCTTGAATCGGGTATTTAGGCTCAATACGCACGATAGGGGTAACCTTATCTTGTTTTATGCCATGACTTTCATCTTGGTGTGCCACTGCAATACCACTTAATAAACTTGCAGTCAGTGCGATTGCCGCCAATTGCGCTAAAGGTTTCGTTGATTTATTTTGTTTAAGATTATTAATTCTTTGAAACATAGTACTTTTCTCTCCATAGTGTGTATAAGCACAAAGTTGAGTGCTTGTTTGTTCAGCGCATATCAATAAGGCTTTACCATATTCAATGCTCTGTGATTTTGTTTTATTAATCAGTACAGCTGAATCGCAAGAAATTTCCTGCATTCGACGATAACTAAAATAGCCAAGCCAAATCAGTGGGTTAAACCAAAATATACTCAAGAATATAATTGCTAAGCTATTACATAAGTTATCTTTACGTTTAAAATGGTAAATTTCATGTTCTAAAATCATGGTTAATTGTGCTTGGCTATACAAGTTGTGATAGTTCGTTGGCAAAACTAATTTAGGAGTGAAAACGCCCAGTAATAAAGGGCTTGATACAATATCAGAATGATATAACCTTAATTTTTCAGGCAATTTCATAGGTAAATTCAATGGTGAGACCGGAAATAAAGATGAAGCGATCTGCTGTTGCTGTCTAGAAAAAAAGCCGATACATAAAATAGCCATTGCACCTATCCCCCAAACTAAAGGTAAATAGTTTTGCTCTGTTTGAGTAAGCTTTGGAGACTGAATAGATACCAGATAACGGGTAATTTCATTATTTTCTATTGCAACAAACCCTAAAGGTAAATTATTTAATATTAGCCCCAGAGGCAATATCAACCAAAGGCTATAGCTAAATTTAGCGCCTAAACTCGGTAAGGATTTTTTTTCAAAAAAAACTAAAGCAACCATAATCAAACAAATATAAAATTGCTGCTCAATTAGCCAAGTTATAAATTGAGATTCAGCTAACATGCTACTCATTATCCTGCTCCCATTGGTCTATCAGTTGCTTAAGTTCAGATATGTCTTGCTTCGAAAGCTCATCGGACTTTGCAAAACCCGCAACTAAAGGTGCTATTTTTCCACTAAACATACGCTCAATTAGGCTTTTACTTTCTTTTAAAGTATAAGAATCACGCTCTAATAAAGGTGTATAAATATAAGTTCTTTGTTGTTTTTCAAAGCCGACAGCACCCTTTTTAACCATACGATTTAATAAAGTTTTTACCGTTTTTTCATGCCATTCTTTATTTTCATTTAATTTAGCAATGATTTCATTCGCTGAAGCAGGATGTTGTTCCCATAACGCTTCAAGTACTTCAAATTCGGTTTTACTGATTTCTGTTATTGTCGACATAACGATTACCCTTGTAATTTATAATTATAAGATTACAGGTGTAATTATATAAATCAAGCTTTTTTGTTGTTTATTTACCCAGGGTGAAAATTAGCTTATTCTAAATAAAATAATAAAAAGGAAGAGATTATGTTCAAATATGCAATCTATTTAAGTAGCGCCTTAATGCTCAGCACCTCATTAACATATGCCGATGAAATAAAAATACAAAAACTTAATGAGCACCTTTATGTATTATTTGGTCAAGGTGGCAATATTGCAGCTAGCATAGGTGAAGATGGTATTTATATTGTGGATGATCAGTTTGCTAGATTATCAGACGATATAAAAAACAAACTAAAAAGTTTAAAGCCTAATGCGCCAGAGTTTGTAATAAACACCCATCATCACGGTGATCATACGGGGGGTAATGAAAATTTTGCAAATTCTGGCAGTCATATTATCTCCCACGATAACGTGCGTGAACGACTAAAAAGTAAACATGGTGATAAATCTCGTTATTTACCTATTTTGACTTTTTCTAAAGATATTAGTCTGCATTTTAATGGTGAACATGCAAAACTTATCCATTATAAAAATGCACATACCGATGGAGATGCGATCGTATTTTTT
>Ga0209396_1002427_pt1 | contig 19573 bp, 19 predicted proteins | sample GOMGulsemesocosm_6_FD_184638 | JGI IMG/M metagenome (GOLD analysis project Ga0209396, IMG submission 184638) | Methane-oxidizing microbial communities from mesocosms in the Gulf of Mexico - GOM8C Gulf of Mexico (SPAdes) (version 2) | ecosystem: Environmental > Aquatic > Marine > Cold seeps...
TTTTCTGCTAAATGCAAAACCGAGATAATTCAGGCAAAGAATTTTTTATTCCTTAGGTTACTCTGCTCCCAGCCCTTTGCTCCCTCTCTTTAAGTTTTTATGCTCTAACAAATTTGACAAGGCTTCACTCTACGTTCATATTTTAACAAACAACATTAGTAATATTGTACCTTGCTGTAATGAACGACAGTATTTAGCCCCACCGAAGGAGGTTTATATTGCTTGATTTTAAATAGACATCTGCAATTTCAGTTTTTATTACTCTGCTCATTTAGCTCAATTACAGCATTGTGCGTGCTAAAAATGGGCTACAAAGATGGCGAAAAGAAACCCTTGATAGGCTCTAATGGAGACAACACAGGTGCTTATAAAGACATATTTGCTGAAGCTGACGAAGATATTGGTAGCCAGCTAGTTATTTATCGCTTATCCAAATAAAAGAATCCACCAAATACTAGAAACAGGATTACTGGATTTTTATCCAGTAGCATCTTTTTCTAATAATCGATCTAAATATCTCTTTTACATTAAAAATGGACTCATCACTGCGGAGTATGGCTTAACGCCACTTAATTTACCGGATATTTAAAACTGCTCTATCATTAAGTCTTAGAATTTAAGCTGGTTAATGGAGTTAGGTCGTTCAAAACAAGAGATTGCCAATAAGTTCAGGATAAAATCACAACAGGAAAATCACGTGACTATTGATAATAGTCTTACGTTATTTTGAAAGTAGAGGAGCAAGTTTCTAGGTGGCAGGTAAAGAGCTTATCGATCAATTTACATTTAATAGGCCGACTACTTTCTAGAATACAGCGGCCTCAAACTCCACAAAGAATGCTTCGGTGGAGCACGGCCTATGTACATAGGGGTTTCAAAAAGATCTGCGCACATTAAAATAATCAAGAATTTAAACTTCAATGAGGCGCGGGCGCTTTCATCTTCTAATCAGCCAGAAAGCTTAGCTATCGGCAGTATTGTTCATCGTTTTGATCAATCTTTGGCTGAATTAACTCAGCAGGGTTTCACCGAGCAGTATTACTTAAAGCACTTAGGCAGTGAGTTTTTAAGCGATTAATACTTTCAAATAACGACAACATTGGCAACTTTTCTAGTTTGATCTATCATTCTTATTCTAATGTGACAATTTTCCATATCCAAACTGACGGCAACTCAGACAAGGCATTTTAACTACGTCTCTAGTTTGCTCTTTTAATCGCCTCCACCTCTTCAGGTCTAGGTGCTTTGAACGATTACATACAACGTCCGCTTTAAACGGAAAACATAAGTCAATATTACGCTGTGGTATAATTGAATTCATTCTTGCGGTACAACCGAAGGAAATTTATGTTGTGTAATTTGAAACAAATATTAACAATTTCAACTTTGTTGTCACTATTTGTATTTAGTACTGCCGCAAAATCCTGCGTACTCAAGATGGGTTACAAAGATGGTGAAAAGAAACCGTTGATCGGCCCAATTGGTGATAACACCGGCACATTCCAAGATTTATTTACTGAAGCTGCTGAAAAAATTGGCTGTAAGCTCGTCATCTACCGAATTCCAAAAAAGAGAGCTCTGCAAGGGTTGCAGATAGGACTAATCGACTTTTATCCGGGTGCTTCTTTTTCAATACAACGATCAAAGTACCTTTTTTATATTAAAAACGGCCTCATCACTGCTGAGTTGGGTTTAACACCTCTCAATGTTCCGGATATTAAAAGTTACCATAACGTTAAGTCCCTAAATTTCATTTGGCTAATGGAGCCTGGTAGTACCAAAAAAGAAATAGCTGATACATTCAGAATACAGTCACAACAGACCCCCAACGTGACTATTGATAAAGTCATGCTGTACTTTGAAAGTAGAGGGGTTAATTTTTACGTCGCAGATAAAGAGCTTATCGATCAATTTACTTTTAAAAAACCTGACTATTTTCTCGAATACAACGGACTACAGCTTCACAAAAACTGTTGTGGTGGTGTACAGCCTATGTATCTAGGATTCTCAAAAAAATCTGTACATATAAAACTGGTCAAAAATTTAAACTTTGATGAAACGCAGGCACCCTCACCCTCTAATCAGCGCGAAAGTTTAGATACCAATAGTATTGCTTATCGTTACGAGCAAGCTTTGGCTGAATTAGCCAGTCAGGGTGTTACAGAGCAATATTACTTAAAACATTTAGGTGTCGATCTACCTTTATAACCTTTTCTTTCAATAATTTAGAATAATGACTGCATTCCACTTTTGAGCACACACTCGATATCACAGGATAACCACTCTTTGTTACCACTACTCAAAATTAACGCTCAATAAAGATAAACTCATATCTTCAGATAAGCTATAGTTTCCCCACTCCCTCATTAGAGCTCAACAACTGAGTATGGAATCATGAAGAAATCACTGTCCAAGTATTGCGAAGATAATATTTTAAACTTACCAAAAGCGCTCTACGGCATGAGTGATGTAGAGCCTTTATTGTACGATAAAGACTCTGTTATTTTTTATAAAAACCTCAAAAGTGAATTAAATAACGTCGAAATACAGACTTCTAAAGCTTGTTTAGTTTATATAGAAAGTGGTTATGAAATAATCACCACGTGTGAAAACCAACAGATAGAATTGTTTTCTGATGATATTATTTTTTTCCCTAAAGGTGTGAACTTTCATTCAGACTATATCAATAAAGAAGGTCCTCCCAGTGCATTTGTCATATTTTTCTCGGATGAAGTAATCACTCAATACCTCAGCGCAAAATCAAAAGTAGTTAAGCCCACCCCCAAAGATAAAAACATCTATAAGATAGCCCCTAATAAACTCGTTAAAAACTTTTTTAGCGCACTAAAAACGACCTATAGAGACTATAAAAACTCTAGTGAACTATTGGATTTAAAGCTTTTAGAACTTTTATATTTGCTTGATGTTAAAAGTGAAAACAATCAATTATGCATCAGCTTATCCTCTATCAAGACAGATAACTCCAAGCGGAATATTAAGCGTTTAGTTGAACAACATGTCATTTCCGATTTAAACGTCAATGACTTTGCAATGCTTTCAGGAAGAAGTATTGCCACCTTTAATCGTGATTTCAAAAATATTTACCACACCACGCCAAAAAAATGGCTAATTGAAAAAAGGCTTTCTTATGCTTTTGAATTACTCGTCAATAAAGGTTGGTCCGTTACCGATACGGCTACCGAAATAGGTTATGAAAATATCTCTCACTTTATAGAAACGTTTAAAAAGAAATACAACAAAACTCCCCACCAAATTAAATACTGATTTGATTGAAAAACCGTATTTCTATTCCTTTTCTGGTAGTTCCTTTTCAATAAATCTCTACTCTTTGTATTCCAATTTAAACAGAGGAATATCTAATGGATACACCCAAAAACTGCACAACAAAGCCCAGGCGAAGCTTTTTAAAGCGTGCGGCTGCGACCAGCCTCGCAGTTTCTTCCATTATTTTTATGAGCAATGACACCTTCGCAAAAGGGGCAACTCAACCGATTAACGCATCTGATAGGAAATTAACCATGGCCAAGAAAGTTATCTTAGAGTTCAAAGTAAAAGCAGATAAAGTCGCGTCACTAATGGCGTTTTTGGATAAAAATCTTGCGAATGTGAGAAATTTTGAAGGATGTTCTCAAGTAAACGTTTATTACAACCCAACGATAAATCAGATGATATTTGATGAAATGTGGGAGAGCGTAGAGCATCACCAAAAGTATCTTGGATTTATTACAGAAAATGGCGTGATGGCTGAACTGGCCTCCTTTCTTTCCTCAGAACCAGAAATAAAGTATTTTGACGTTGTAGATTTATAGACAAAAGTTAATTTATGTCTATCAAATTAATCGTGCTGTCGGCAACTGAGATGTTTGCTTAGCGATATGCCTTAATGAAGCGCTTGGTTTAAGAATTAACAACACCCACACAATATGCAAAAATGATCTGGGTAAGGTTTTGCCTTTTTGTCCCAAAACAAACAGACAAAACCTGCCCTACCTCCCAATACTTTAGCCCAACAGATTGAAAAATAACAAAAACAGGTATAGTGTTATTTTCATACTTTAATTATTGTAAACGGAGAGACAATGAGTAATCGCATCATAAAGAGTAGCGATATTACAGCAATGCAAGGCGTATCCAAGACACATTTCCTCAATGACAATGCCGTTCGCATCGCTAAATCTCTTGGAGATTTAACGGGAATGAAAGGCCTTGGCGTTCACTTGATTGAAGTTCAGCCAGGTCACGAATCAACCGAGTATCATTTACATCATTATGAAGATGAGTGTGTCTACATTTTATCGGGTGAAGCGACAGTAACAATCGATAGTGAACAGTATCACGTCGGTACCGGCGATTTTATTGGCTATCCCTCTGGAACAGAGGCGCACTCCATGAAAAACACTGGCCAGACAACATTAGTTTGTCTTGTTGCAGGCCAACGATTGGCTCACGATATCGCAGATTATCCTAATTTGAATAAGCGACTTTATAGAAATAAAGGCACCAGTGAACTTGTTGACTATGATGCTATAACGCTTGTCAGTAGCCCTAAAAAAAGGGGGTAATGATGTACTTTAGCGATTAGGAATCTGTCGGATTTAGCCCTAATCTACCGCGAAAATCAGAGTTATCTGCGATCAAAAAATGTATAAAGTGCAAGGGCGATTAATTGCACTTTCTCTATAACAGCCGATCTCCCGCACTTTACAATCAAGTACGCCAATTCAACAACTTAGCCTCGATTAGGCTAATGACCGCACTGACGCTAACACCGATAATAGAGAGGATAGTAACGCCAACAAACAGTCGCTCTAAATTATAAAGCGAACCTGCCTCTAATATATACGCACCAATTCCGTACTCAGCACCCAGCATTTCTGCGGCGACCAGTAAAATAATTGCAATCGCAATGCTCACTCGTAATCCCGACAAAATACCAGGCATTGCGCCCGGCAAAACAATTTTAGTGACTATAGAGAACCAAGATAGAGAAAAGCTTTGCCCCATGCGAATCAGTGAGCGGTCAACATTGTCTACGGCACCGTAAGTGGCCACCACAGTTGGTGTGAAAGTACCGAAGGCGATCAATGCATATTTTGATGTTTCATCAATGCCAAACCAAATAACAAACAGTGGTAAAAGCGCTATTTTGGGAATAGGAAAGATAGCAGCCACTACCGGTACTAAACCGCCACGGGCCAGTGAAAACAAACCGATTAAAATCCCAATACATATCCCTAGAGATGCACCTATAGTTGCACCGACGAACAGGCGACTAAGTGAGGGCAAAAGGTGCTTCCAGAGCAGTCCACTTTCCCAAAGTTCAATGAAAGTGGTAAATACGTCTGAAGGGCGAGGCAAGGTAAGACTAGAGACAAATCCTGTTCGAGTGCCCATTTCAATAAACGCTATGATAAAAAAGAACACCACAAAACCCACCCATTTGCTTGATTTAGGTGCAAAGCCTCCCCCGCGAAACTTTACCGTTTTATAGGGTGTCACTGGAACATTATCAGACACTTAACATCTCCTGATCAGCTTGCATTGCTTCATCTCTCATCAAGTTCCACAGGTATTTTTGTTGTTTCTCCAACTCTATATCCCCTAACTGTCGGTCAGCTAATGGCGTCTTTATATCAATTATTTCACGAATTTTTCCAGGTCTTCGTGACAGTACTACAATTGAGTGCCCTAACCTTACTGCTTCGTTTAGATTGTGGGTAACGTAGACAGCCGTGAATGGCTCGCGTGTCCAAAGCCCAACAAGATCATCCATCAGCAGTTCGCGCGTTTGACTGTCAAGCGCTGAGAGCGGCTCATCCATTAACATCACCGCAGGTTTAACGGCAAGCGCACGCGAAATAGCCACCCGTTGTTTCATACCACCAGAGAGTTGTTTAGGGTAAGCCTTGCGAAAATCAGTCAATTTTGTTCTTTTTAAAACGTCAGTAATGATTGCATCTACTGCTTTTGCAGATAAACCATGACCGTCGAGAACCAAGCTGATATTTCCCTCCACTGTTCGCCATGGAAGTAGAGCAAAGTCTTGAAAAACATAAGTGAGGGGATTAATACTATCAACAGGTGGAGCCCCCAACTGCATAACCTCTCCTGTTGTTGGTTTTTCAAGCCCACCGATAAGTCTTAACAGAGTCGATTTCCCACAGCCAGATGGGCCAACAATACAAACAATTTTTCCCGCTGGAATATCAAGATTGATATCCTGCATAACACTCATTGCGCCGTAATTATGCCCAATATCTTTTAATCGCAGATCCATACATTACCTGATGTTTTTAACTTTAACCGGAATCAGTGACTTCACAGCACTACGTAGCGCAAGCTCTTGATTCCACAGCGGCTAGAACAATACCCACTGAACCTAAGGGTACATAAAATTTTCCTATTCCACTGTGAAACCAATATCTTACACTCTGTTCTCACTTTGAAGTCACGGATTCAGGTTTAAGGAAGAGTAACAGCACCCTCCCCTAATTTTGCTCTACTGGGTATAAGATGAATCAACCAGTGTATCCATCGTAATAGTGTCTTTAATCAGCTTTTCAGACTTGAACCAATCTAACTGATCTTGCACAGACGCTAAATTCAAAGCAGCATTGGGACTAATACGCATTGCACCATTGCGAATGCTCTTTGCAGCCTTCTCAAAAGGACGATCCGCGTACACATACTTGTGAATCAACTTAACCATGTCTTGCGCTGCAACATCACCGGCTGTTTTATCGACAAGTGCCGCATTGAAATCCGCTGCACCTTTAGAGAAAGCACGTAAAAACGCTTGTGTTGTATCTCTTTTATTGGCGGCATTATCCGCGGAGGTGAAAACAACAGTGACTTGGTAATTTGGAATATAGTCGGCAACATTACCAATGATGTGCACAGCACCGCCTTTATCTAGAGGTTTAGCGATATGGGGAACAATTGACCAACCATCCACTTGTCCCGATTTAACGGCACCAATGATGGCACCTACTTTTTGCAGAGGTTTGAAAGAGAGCTTAATGCCTTCTTTAGCCGCTATTTTTGCGCCCATATAATGAAATGATGACCCAGACTGAGTGATGGCATACGTTTTATCTGCTAGTTTTTTAGGAGAAGTCACCCCTGCTTTAAACGCCTTATCAGACACTACTATTTTCTGACCATCAATACCCGGCTCTTCTAGTAACGCTCCCCCAATGACTTTTGTCGCACCCTTTTCAGCAAGAGAGATAAGCCCACCGGAAATCGCAGTGACCGCATAGTCAATGTCTTTAGAGGCTACTGCTACTGCAAGTGGCTGAGCGGCTTGGAAGAACTTCAGTTTCACATCTAAGCCCTCGGCTTTAAAATAACCGCGCTCAAATGCAACAAAACTAGCAGCATGACTGGTAAAGCGTAATGCCCCAACGTTGAGTTCAGTATTGGCTGCGTAACTAGGCAGTGCAACAAGCATAGAAATGGCAGTACCACTAATCAAACTAATGAGTTTTAAACTAGATCTTCTTGAGATTTGATGCATTTTAATTCCTCTTATTTTTATTAATGACTAAGTATGTATTGCACATAAGAACAAGATCAATATTTACTCTATGTGTCGCCTTTATGGCATAATCCCTTGCGCTATAAGATAGACAAGACCACCTTTTCTATATGACCAAAACATACCATTATTACTAAATAGTGCAGCGATTATAGCAGCACTATTATTATCAACAACTAAATCCAACTGCATGACACTTATAAGAATATTAGTAGATCAAGTACTCAGTTCGCTACACTGACACACGTTACACTCTTTTATCCAATGCTGACTTTACGTCCATATTTTAGCTCTTCTTGGTCTGGAGCTTCAAATCTTGGTTCCATGAAGTCAAACATCATGTCGGTCACCTCGAATGCGTACACTGAAGAATCTTTTTCTCTGTTTCGTTGGTCAACACGTTTTTTACGCATGTCTTGAGGAGCGTCGATGTAATGGACTTCAGCTTTAACCCCTATCTCTCTCACGCGATTAGAAATGCTATTTCTTTGCTCTTTCGTCGTAAATCCAAGATCTAAAATCACGTTTCCATTTATTGCTAAAATCTGCTGACTTACCTCCCAAATTTGTTCAGAACACCTATTCACTCTTTCCATCATCCATGTGAAATCGAGTGCGGCCATATCTTGTGCAAATAACGTTTGCATCCAGGGGTCAATGGAAAATTTAATCGCACCTATCTCCTTTGCGAGAGAGAGAGAATAAGTTGTTTTTCCAGCGCCTGTAGGGCCGCAAACTAATATTAATCTTGCCATATAAAACAGTCTCCTAATAACACATTACGCTTCACGCAGTGGAGAAACGCATGTATTTATCTAGTAATAAAATTCATTTAAACACCCTATGAAAATCTATTTCCCGCACAAAGCTTAACCAAACGGTCCCTAAGGAGCGCTGTATTTACATTTAATGAAATATTGAGTATTTATTCATTGCAGAGTGTCTATTCAATACTCTGTATTTAAGTACTCTTACGTAAAGCATAAGGGTCGTCCGTTTTACGTGCACATTTTGCTGCTTTTTCTCTGTCATCCCCTTAGTCTTCATTAGTGAACAGAACAGAACAGCTAGAAATAACTCTCTTCCACCTTGTAAAACCAATATCTTGCACTGCTCCTAAATGCTTACATAGTATTTAGACCCAATGAAATTAATCGCCAGCATGTACGATATTTAGTGTGCTATAACTTCGCAGATCGACATCAAATTTACTTGATAAGTCAAGCATAAGTCAAGCAAATAATTATCATCAGCTTATATGTTAGCTAAAATTTGACATATGGGAGATCAGAATAATCTGTTTATCGCATGCTAGTCACTCGCGGATAAAGGCCTTACTTAACGCCGCTTAACCAGTGAACGAGATAGCGCGAATAAATTCACTCATTTAGATGTCACCTTGTTAATGAAGCCGCGAAACAATCCCAAACGTCCCTGGCGTAAAGAATTGCTTATGATTGAGGCAATGGCCTACCCGAAGGGCACGCTGACAGGCGATCTGGGAGCCAACATAGATGTTGGTACTTAGTCTTTGCATGGAGCAAAAGTCTGTGCTGGTCGAAATTATTAGCAAAGAGCACGAACTATCCTGTATACCCAAAGGGTACTGACGTTTCAAAAGAAAGCTAAACGACCAATAGAAATGAAATCTTGTTTCATTTTTTCTCTGCAAGAGATGAAATCTTATCTCATCTATTTCCAGTCAGAACGCTTGTAAAAACTCGCCACTCACTTTGCTTTCTTGCGCGGTTCAGTGCGCCCTACTTTTTAGGTATTAACCGCTTAGACTGACTTATTTAAAAAAAGCACAGGGAATATCTAAAGGCTTATTCGCTTCCCTCATCACAATTTGAGAAAAGACACCCTTGGACAGCAGTTTTGAAGAGCGCGAATAGAGCTTCAGTATTATTGTAGTCAGCGGTTCTATTTATAACTTACAGTACTTTACTCAGCTGAAAACAGAATAACAAAGATCGTTTATGTTGTTGCTTTTTATACGATTAACAAAATTTTTTTTGGTTAGTGCACAACCATCGTTTAACCGCAAATTTTGCTTTTATCATGCTCTAGTACAGGTAAGATGCAGGTTGAAAATAAATATAAAAAAACAGTGTTTAAAATTTAGAGACACGAGCCATGAATTTTTTAACCAGTAGAGTAACGTAAATTAAATTTACACCCATTGCTCACATTTTATATTTATAGGAAGTCATTACGATGAAGAAAAACATATTAGCTTTAAGCCTCAGTGCACTGTTAAGTACCGGCGTAAACGCAGAAGCAAGCAACCCTATTAAAGTAGGGGTTATTCTCGGTTTTAGTGGTCCTGTAGAGTCGTTGGCTATTGAAATGGCGGCATCTGCAGAACTCGCATTTAAAGAAGCTTCTGATTCCGGGGTATTGCTTAATGGTCGCTCTATCCAAGTGGTTCGTGGAGATTCAACTTGTGTTGATGCCTCTGTCGCCACTGCCGCTGCTGAGCGCTTAGTGGGTGTTGAAAAAGTGACAGCTATTATGGGCGCGGGATGTTCAGGCGCAGCGACTGCGATAGCCAATAGCGTTGCCATTCCCAATGGCGTTGTAATGGTTTCACCTTCAGCCACCTCCCCTGCATTATCGAGTATTGATGACAGAGGGCTATTTTTTCGAACAGCACCATCCGATGCACGCCAAGGCGAAGTATTGGCTGATGCCGTGCTTGAAGCTGGGGTAAAATCAATTGCCATTACCTATACAAATAATGACTACGGAAAAGGACTCTCAGATACTTTTAGCAAAGCCTATACAGCATTAGGTGGTAAGGTAGAAATTATCGCAGCCCATGAAGACGGTAAAGCCGATTACTCGGCAGATGTTGCCGCACTGGCGGCTTCTGGGGCTCAAAGTTTGGCTGTGATTGGTTATGTGGATCAAGGCGGCAAAGGCATCATTCAAGGTGCAATCGATACTGGCGCGTTTGAGCAGTTTATCTTAGGAGATAGCATGTTAGGCCAGTCGTTAATTGACGCTTTCGGCGCAGACATGGTTGATACTATAGGCATGTCTCCGGGCGGCGCAAGTGATGCAAAAGAAAGCTTCGTTAAGCTAGCGAAAGCGAACGGACGCCCGGGAGATGGCCCGTATGACGCTTCTTCTTATGACGCCGCAGCACTCATTGCACTGTCTATTCAGGCCGGGAATTCAGCGGACCGCGCCTCGGTTCAAAAAAACATGATGGCTGTAGCCAATGCTCCAGGTATTAAAATTTTTCCGGGCGAGCTAAAAAAGGCACTGACGATTTTAGCGCAAGGTGGTGAAGTTGATTATCAAGGCGCCACTAACGTTGAGTTTAACGACGTAGGTGAAGTGCGAGGTAGCTATCGACAGTTGGAAATAAAAGACAACAAATTCACTTTAGTTAAGATTCGCTAAACGAAAAACGGTGATAACTAAAGCCCTTTCACGAGGGCTTTTTTTTCAGACAACAAAAAGAGCATCCTTATTTACGCAGGTTTATTTACTGTTTGTGCTCATCAAACCGATGGTCGAATTACAATATAACCGATCAGTCCCAACAGCCAAATATAGGAGATATCCCCTTGCTTTCCCAAGTTTGGAACAGGAATAACGGCCATATTCAAACGCGTCCTTTCCTGCTTATTTGTATCAATCAGCATTTATTCACCACGCTCTATCCAGCAGGTAGCAGCGAGTAACGTATTAACTGTTAGATTTTCTAGAATTTGGGTATTTAGGACTTAGCTTAAGAGGGATGTGAGTCACTGGTAATTAGTAGACATGGCAATGAGCAATAATTAAACTAAACATCAGTACTGCAAGGTCCATGTTGCGATAAGTTGCGGCATTTCAGTACCTTTTTAACCTACCGTCAATTCTCTAGAGTCCATGTTAAAAGCATCATTCTTTTTAGATTTAGCAGATAAATCACTGCTCACAGACCTCGAGTTGCTAGTGCAGTTTGAAAGTGACAACAAAAAAACCTCTATTTCCCCCACAGACCCTTTACCTTTGTATACAAATGCACTATCGTACTAGTACATGAATACAAACATAAACCAACAACTACTCAACCTCCTCTGCGATATCACTGATATTGATGAAATGCGTGCGGCTATTGAGATGATCCTGACTGACAATGAGCAGCAGGAAGTCGATAAGCGTCTTAAGATCTTCAACGCGCTTGAAGATAAGGTGGCACAGCGTGAAATATCAGCACAGTTAGGGGTCGGCATCGCAACTGTCACCCGTGGCTCAAAGGCCATGCAAACGGACAGTTATTTACGATTAAAAGATAAATTGGCTAAGAGTTTGTCAAACTAGGCAGGTTCCTTATAGCCCAGACAGAAAAGGTTAAACGCAATGATTGCAAAACCCCTGCCGAAGATTGATTTACCCGGCAAACCCACTTATTTAAAACTGACTGAAGACTTTGATTTTTTTCAGCTGTTTCGCGCTATTGAAAACAAATACGATAACTGTTTTATCCTTGAATCACTCGGTGAAGAGAGCTATGTCTCGCGCCATCACATAATAGGCTTTGATCCGGCGCAAACACTCTTTGCCAAAGATTATAAAACCTTGTGTATTCAAGATAATAGTACCGGTAACATCGATGAATACCCTTGCGAAAACCCCTATTATTCACTGCGTGAAATTGTCCCGCAGAATATTATTTCGCGTCGCTATGCCGGCGGTATTGTCGGCTACCTAGGCTATGATGCCGTTAACTTTTTTGAACCTAGTTTGAAGGTACAAAAAAGTGATTTGTTCCAACCTTTTAAGTTTGGCGTATATAAAGACGGTTTGGTTTACGACCACATGACCGGCGAAATCTTTTATTACTACTATACAGATAACCGCTTTAGTGAAGTTGAGGCGTTGCTCAACAGTGACATAGCTGAATACGGCGACACTCAAACAGTGTGTATAGGCGATACCATGACGCGTGAAGAGCATGCAGAATCGGTGGCTAAGGTTAAGCAAGATATAATTGATGGGCGTATTTTTCAAACTGAAGTCGGCTTTAAAACGCGCTATAAAATCAAAGGCGATTGCACCCAAATTTACGCCAAGTTGCGTGAAGTTAACCCCTCCCCTTACATGTATTACATGAAGTTTGGCGCGCAAAAGATCATTGGTGCTTCGCCTGAGTTACTGTTCCGCTTAAGTGATGGAGAGATGGAGACGTTCCCGTTAGCAGGCACCGCGAAGCGCGGTGTAGATAGCGCTGAAGATACCAAACTTGCCCGTGCACTGCTCAATGACCCTAAAGAAATAGCTGAGCACAACATGTTGGTAGACTTGCACCGCAACGATATTGGCCGTGTGGCTAAGTTTGGTACAGTCACCGTGCGCAACTTGATGTCGATTAAACGTTACTCACATGTGCAGCACATCTCGACCGAAATTTTTGGCATTATTGCCGACAAAGAAGATATGTTCTCAGCCCTTGCCTCTAACTTTCCTGCCGGTACGTTATCAGGCGCACCTAAAATGGAAGCAATGAAAATCATCGATGACTTGGAGCCCGATGGTCGCGGACCTTATGGCGGTGCTCTCGGTGAATTTAGTTTTAATGGTGACTGTACTTTTGCCATTCCTATTCGCACTGTCTTTATCAATGGTGAAGAGGGGTATGCACAGACCAGTGGCGGTAATGTATATGACTCAACCGCAGAAGATGAATATTTAGAGATCCAACGTAAACTGTCTGCTATGCGCAAAGTGCTAGCCTATTTTGAGGGGGAGCAATAATGCGCGTACTTATTATTGATAACTATGATTCATTCACTTTTAACTTATATCAATACGTTGGCGATACGCTATCGCGTGAGGAGCATCTTAAAGATTTTGAGGTGATCGTTAAACGTAACGACGAGTTAGATTTAGTACAAATTAAAGCCTTGAATGCTGACCGCATTATTATCTCGCCAGGCCCAGGTACGCCTGAAGACCCTGCGTATTTTGGTGTTTGTGCCCAAGTAATTGTTGAGCTGGGGAAAACAGTTCCCGTTTTAGGTGTGTGCTTGGGCATGCAGGGTATTGCCCACTGCTTCGGGGCAAAGATTGTTCATGCCGGTGTGCCAATGCACGGCAAGGTATCCCCAATTAAACACGATGCTAAAGGTGTGTATAAAAACATGCCGCAAGAGCTGGAAATTATGCGCTATCACTCACTGATGGTTGAGGTTAGCTCCTTTCCCGATTGTCTTGAAATCACCTCCGTAGTTGACGATGAGTTTGCAGCAGGCGCCGAAAGTTTCAAACAAGCGGCACTCAATGGCAGTGAAATTATGGGTGTCAGGCATACTCAATATCCTATTGAAGGCATTCAATACCATCCTGAGTCTTTTGCCACTGAAGGTGGTAAAAACTTAATAAGAAACTTTTTACTTTAAAAGGCAGTCCTCGCAGAGAGTGTTCTAACTCTCTGCGCTAAGACTCACTTATGTTGCCGATCCGGGTTTCTTGTTAGACCCCGCATAACACTGCCAATCACTCAGTGAGATTTTTAGCCACGTAAATTGATGCGATCACAATTTACTGAGAGTTGAATACATTATCTTTTTTAAACGACTAAATTGTCATTAGAGTGCGTTGTTAATACTTATATATAGTCACAGGTCATGTGATAGCATTGTGTTTTAACTGCATTAACGGGGTGTCAGTGAGTAATAAAGCAACAGCAAAACCGCAGCGTTTATCGCGCAAACTCACAGAGCAAAAGATTTTGAGCGCAGCTGAGGACGTATTTGCCCTGTACGGCTTTCAAGGGACATCGGTCAACAGTATTGCTGAGCTTTGCGGTCTGACCAAACAAAATTTACTCTATTACTTCCCCTCCAAAGAGGTTCTCTACCTTAGAGTTCTAGAGAAAATTTTAGACCTTTGGCTAGAGCGTATGACGCTGTTTGTACAACGTGGTGATGACCCCAGAACGATGATAACCAGCTATATTCGGGGAAAAATCGATATTTCTAAAGCTCATCCTAATGCCTCTAAAGTTTTTGCTAATGAAATTATTCAAGGCGCCCCGAGGTTGCGAGAACATTTAATCAACCGTTTACTGCCTTTATTAGAAGATGATGTAAAACTTATAAGACGTTGGATTGCAGAGCAGAGAATGGATCCTGTTGATCCCTACCACTTATTTTTCATGATTTGGTCATCCACCCAGACGTATGCTGATTTTTCTTTGCAGATTGAATTGGTGTTGGGTAAACCTAAACTAGAAGATGAAGATTTTGAGCACGCTAGTCAATTCTTAACCAAGCTTATTATTAAAGGATTGGGAATTAAGTAGTATCAAGCTGTAGGTAAGTACGCCACAAGCTTTGAATATCAAGCTAGAAAGTCAGTATTAATCCTTAGTGAGCTTGATAACTTCAAGTTTATGGACGATATTTATAGGCATGGTAAAGGAGATAATGCCCCTTGTAACATCAAGTTACCCTTAAATCTTATGTGAGTGAAGACAGTAACATTGCTGCTAATCACGGCGTTACACCTATAATTATCTTCCCCCTAGCGACAAATTTACATCAAACATGGCCGTAGCGAGAGCGGCAAAATCGTTCACAATGAGCACGTCTAGACGTGGCCGTCTGGTGATTCCAAACAACTGAATTTACTGCTGTTCAGATTGGATGAGTGAAACGTTCGCAGTAGGCAACTGTTTCTGGATAGGAACTCATTACAGACTGGAAAGGTATAGTCAGTTGCGACAAACATTACAGGGAAAGTTATGTTAGTTAAGCGGCTTAAAAAAACTGAGCTTTATAAACACTTAAAGACAGAAAAGCTCAACGAGAATTTTTTTTATAAAATGGGCCACCTGCTGCTCTGCTGTTTTTTGCTGCCCTTTGTCACTTACTGGTATTTTAAACAAGAATATTTACTCGCCACCATCGAGCTTATGGTACTACTATTTTTTTGTGCAAACCTGCGGCAAATTGTCCTTAATAAGGACGAACTTCTACCCCGCTCTGTTGTGTTAATAGGCATTGGCTGCCAACTACTCTCTCTGAACTATTACGCTGGTAGCTCCGCATCGCTCTGGGCTTACCCTCTATTAGCCATTTACTTTTTTATCTTGCCTATACGGCACGCTAACTACGCTGCAACCGCATTAGTAACTCCTTTAAGTGTCATATTATTTTTTAACGCCGAACAAGTATTTGTTATCAGGTTTGTCTCTAGTATTGCGGCCATGTTGTTAATTGCTAACATGATTGTCTTGATCATTAGTAACTTACAGAAAGAGCTCATTAACCGATCCATTAAAGACCCTCTCACCCAGTGTTACAACCGCCGACACATGGCGCAAATTTTCAAGCAAATGACGCATTTATTTCAACGTTCTAACACAACCATCTCGATCCTGTTGATTGATGTCGATTATTTCAAACAAGTTAACGATCAATTTGGGCATCTCGTTGGCGATAAGATACTCTGTCAAGTTGTTAGTATTATTAAAGAAAACTGTCGAGCTAGTGACATGCTGTTTCGCTACGGCGGTGAAGAATTTGTCTTATTACTGCCTGAGGAAAACATTCAAAACGCCGGGCTTATCGCCGAGAAGAATCGCACTTTGCTGAACACAATTACGCTACCCGATAATAATGTTGTTTCCGTCAGTATTGGCGTCTGTGAAATGGCACCCGATATGAGCGCAAATGATTGGATAAAATATGCGGACCAAGCGCTCTATCAAGCAAAATCCGATGGGCGAAATAGAGTACAATGTTATGAGAACAAAGTTAAATACCCCTTACATAGCCCGGAGAAAGTGCAACATTTGCGTTAATAATAAGTCACTGTAATAGGACAAATCTTTCATTCTTTTCGCATTTATTTGTGACAGGCGCTGCTTATTTTTAGCGACAGGAGAGCGTTTTATCTAATGCATCAAAGGGAATATAACCCATTTTTAACAAATAGCTTACAGCGTTGTACGGTTCTCTTAAGCGACGAGTTCTACCAAAGATTTACCGGTGAAGTAGCCGCCATCAAGTTGCTAAACAAAAGCCTATCTAGCTTTCTTTATAGTCACGTTTATCATAAAAATTAAGCGTATCAGCCCTGCTCTTGACATTGCCTGCATGCAGGTACTTAGAATTTCTCGGGAGCAAAATCCTGCCATGTTTTCGCAGGATAAGGCCATCCATGGCCAAAAAAAAGAGCGCCTATAGCGCTCTTTTTAATTGATTATTGATTATTCTGAATCAAATACATTCTGTGATTTTTTCTGATTTAACTTCGAGCGTATAAGATTTAGCAATGGTTGACCAAATAAAGCCAACATTGCCAGTGACATAATCACTGCTGTTAGTGGACGCTCCCACAAAAAGCTCATACTTTCATCATTAATCACTAGTGCACGGCGTAAGTTATCCTCTAACATGCCACCTAAGATAAATCCTAACAGCATAGGCGCTAATGGGAAGTCCAATAGCTTCAACCCAATGGCTGCTACACAAATAATGATCATTACTTGAATATCAAAGGCATTAAACGAGACTAAATAAACTCCAGTTAATGAGAAGAACAAAATCAGCGGGATTAAAATCGTTCTCGGAATCTCTAGCAACTTAGCGATATATGGGATCAGTGGTAAGTTTAAAATCAACAGTACAACGTTACCCAAGTACATTGAGATGATAACAGACCAAAAAACATCTGGATGATCAATAAACAACCGTGGACCAGGCTGGATACCATAAGCAATCAGAGCTCCAAGCATTACCGCTGTCGTACCAGAACCTGGAATACCTAAAGTTAGCAGTGGTACAAAAGATCCGGTTGAGGCTGCATTGTTGGCTGATTCAGGTGCCGCTAGACCCTTTACAGAGCCCTTACCAAACTTCGCTTTCTCTTCTTTCGATGACAGGTTTCTCTCTATACCGTAAGCCAAGAACGAAGCGATAGTCGCACCAGCACCTGGCAATACACCGACGATGAAGCCCAATACAGATGAGCGTACCATAGTCGGAGCTACTTTCTTAACCTCATCCTTACTCAGCTTCATACTGCCAAGATTTGAAGCATCATTGACATTGTCTTGCTGAGCGTTGGTCGCTCTATCCATTACAGACATGACCACTTCCGCCAGTGCAAATGTTGCCATTGCCAACAGTAAGAAGCTAAGTCCATCAATAAACTCGAGCGAGCCAAAAGTAAAACGTTCTACACCGTTTGATCTATCCGAGCCCACCGTTGAAAGCATCAAGCCTAAAACGCACATCATCAAAGCTTTTAAGATATTCCCTTTTCCAGCAAAGGCCGCGACTGCTGTCAAACCTAAAACCATCAATGCAAAGTAGTCACTTGATTGAAAGCTTAGCGATACTTTTGCCAACATAGGAGCAAATAACAACAAGAAAATAGCGCCTATTGTGCCTCCGGTAAAGGATGAATATGCCGCCAGCGCTAACGCCTTACCTGCTTTACCTTGTTGCGCCATTGGAAAGCCATCAAAGGCGGTCACCACCGTCGCTGCACAGCCCGGAGCATTTATGAGAATAGATGAGGTAGAAGCACCAAAAATAGCACCGTAATATACGCCCGCCATCAGAATAATACCTGAAGATGGTTCTAATCCGTAAGTCACCGGGATCATTAATGCAACGGCTGACACTGGACCAAGACCTGGTAACATACCGATAAATGTTCCGGCAAAACAACCGACAAACATCATTAATAAATTAAAGGGAATTACCGCTGTCGTTATGCCTGTATAAATACCTTCCCACATATTAAATCCCCCCTAACCAAGTTAACAAATCACCTGGCGCTAGATAAATATCTAATAGCTGCGTCAGTACATACCAAAAGAAAGTCACTAACGGTAGCGAGCAAAAGAACAAAATCAGCTTGCGTCGCTCTCCTAACAACCAATAACCACCTAGTAAAAACAGTGTTGTTCCTACCAAAAAGCCTAGTGGTTCGAGTATCACACCATAGAGAGACATCAAAGCTAGTAACTTGATAGCGATTACCCAATCTAAATTGGGCAAGGTTGATTTTCCCTCTCCTCTAGAACTAATAATCATAATCAGAGACAGCACCGCACCAATGAAGGCCAGTGCAGCGGGCAAGGTTTTGGCGGTAAATACCTCGTATTCATCACCTGGGTACATTGGAATTAAAGTGACGGAGTATCCATAGGCGATAGAGAGCGCCAAAAAGATTAAACCGCCTATTCGGTCTTTTGCTATTGTCATAATATATATGGGCTGAAGATTAGCTTAGCCCGCCTCTTATTATTGCGAGACCTCAGCTTAACGACTGTATTTAATAATACGGTGTTAAAAACAGGTTCTATAAAGATGATTTAAGTGGTGCTTAAGTCATCTTAGTTAATGATAAATTAAGGGTAGCAAAACTCACCTAGAATGCTAGTTTTCACCAGAGTACACAGATGGAGGGCACTCTGATTCCGCTATTTCGCCTGTTTTGCCTTGTCTTATTCTACATCCGCTGCGTTATGCAGGGTCTCATTGTGGAAGTTCTGGATAAATCCCGTCTTTTCCATTACGAAGAAGTCGAGATTTATTGAGCGCTTCTAAAAAAAACCCTTGTATATCAAGACATACAAGGGTTTCAGAAAAACCTAATTACTTAAGAAAACCTAGCTCTTTCATTAGAGAACCAATTTGTGCTTCTTGGCTTTCTAAGAACTTGTAGAAATCTTCAGAGTTTTTGTAAACGTTAACCCAACCGTTACGGCTACGTACTGTTTCCCACTCAGGAGTCTTATACATCGCTTCTAGTGTTTCATTCCACATAGCAAGTTTCTCTTTTGAAGCACCCGGTGCTGCAAAGAAACCACGCCAGTTAGCAAAAACAGTGTTGTTACCCATTTCTGTCATTGTCATAACTTCTGGAGCATCAGCTACACGCTCTGGTGCAGTAATACCTAAAATACGTACCTGACCACCTTTTGCTAGTGCTAGAGCTTCACCTAAACCAGTAGAGAGAATTTTAGCTTCGCCAGACAACAAACCTGCCATT
>Ga0209396_1002428_pt1 | contig 19561 bp, 17 predicted proteins | sample GOMGulsemesocosm_6_FD_184638 | JGI IMG/M metagenome (GOLD analysis project Ga0209396, IMG submission 184638) | Methane-oxidizing microbial communities from mesocosms in the Gulf of Mexico - GOM8C Gulf of Mexico (SPAdes) (version 2) | ecosystem: Environmental > Aquatic > Marine > Cold seeps...
ATGCTCGCTTAACTCAGTTGGTAGAGTGCCGCCATGACATGGCGTAGGTCACTGGTTCAAGTCCAGTAGCGAGCACCATTTCTATTTTTTAAATATCCAGTTTAATCCAACTTTCAACTTCAGAATCTATTGCCAACAAGTCAATATCTGTTGATTCTATCTTAATTTCGTTTAGTGCAATCCCTAATTGATAAAATAAAACAATACCCTGCTCTATCGAATTACAAAGTTTTAATACCTGTGATTTTAAAAGTTCAGGGTCGTTATTAGCCCCTAATGCTTTTTCCCAGTCTGCAAACATTGCTATCAGGTTTAAACTCGCATCACATTCTAACGTTAAATTTTTCCCTTTTTGAAAATTTGGAATGGTATCTAATAAATTAAAGTCTTCTTGCCAAATACTTTGAGTGAGCTCAGTTCCTTTCAAATAGCCTTGGCACCATTGCGACAATGCCTCTGGAGGCTTTAAATCATGTTCACTTAAGCCATAATGTTTACTTAAAGAAAACCGTTTACTTGTTAAGGCAGTATCAATTTGATTAAAAATATCAATCCAAGCATGATGTACTGGGCCAGGTTCAAAAATAGTGTTGAAACCTGCATCTGTATTACCTGCAATTAACTCTTCTAAATTTGCTTCTTCTATATATTCAGGACAAGAAATAAAACTCGTCATGGCACCTAGCATTTGATTAAGGGTAAAATCACTTGTGCATATACCGCTAGCTAAAAATGCATTCATTGTTGATAATGATGACTTGTTAAGCATATTTATCTTGAAAAAATTTATAGTTATTAGAATTATAGCTGGAATAATAAATTTTGCAGAGTATCGAATGGTTGCCCAGTTAATGGCTAATTTTTAAATTGGCAACAATGAATTGTCGCCAATTTAATGGCTTTACTTTTCAATATACGGAATGATCTTACTTGGTGATACTGAAAATTTTAGTATTTCAGAGTTCGAGTCCCAATCAGAATTCATGGTAATAGTACATCTCATTTCACTACATTTAACTGTATCATCACTTTGAGATAATAATTTAGCAGGTTCATCGAAAATTAAAGTCACCCCAACCATATCTGGCATTAAAAAACCAAAAACTGTACTTAATACAAAACCAGATAAATCATCGATAAGATCATCTAACTCAATATAAGTATCATACAGTTGATACTTACTAAAGCTTGAGCCTTGACTCACTGGCGCTTCTATTTGCATAACCAATTGACACTCATCATTTGGGTTTTCTGGATAAGCAATAACCATAGCTTTGTCTTTGTCGAGTTTTTCATCAAATGGCAATAATAGCTCCATTTGTTCAGAGTAATTCAAAGGAAACTCTTGTTTCTCGGTAAGAATATGTCCCTCAGACAAAACACAACTTTCTTTACTCGTCATTTCTATTAAATAAAAACCAACTTTTGCTTGGCTAAACTCACCTTTATTCACAATTTTCATACGGTCATAAAAACCATCATAAGAAGCGACAAATTCTTTTGCTGATGTTATAAAACTGGTACTTACTAATGCAACACTCAATGCTAATGTAGAAAAACGATTATTCACTAAAATATTCCTGGTTTAAACGTATCATATGGCTGATTTCATCAACATAGGCCTCTCCTCGCTCTGAATAAGCAAGTAAACCTTGTGCTAGTCCTTCTGCTGAAGGTATTTGTTGAAGTTTTCTTTGTTGTGCTCTGATATCACGAAGTGATTTATAAGCACGATTGGTATTTATATTATAAAAATAAGCATTTACAGCTGAACGAACAGATTTATAAGCCGCGACTTCATGATTTGCACCTGTATTCCTACTTTTAGGAACCATGCCACAACCTTTTTTGTAGCACCATTGGCCAAAGAAATTCAAACCAACTCTCGCAAAACGCGAACTTCCCCAAGCCGATTCATTGGCAGCCTGCATTAATGCGAGTTCACTTGGCACAATGTCCACACGTTCAAGCGCTAAACCAATGCCTTTGGTGTCAACAGTATGTTTTACTTTGTATTGCTTAAAAATTGCAATCATTTGCTTTAATTGCTTATCTTCTAAAGAATCATCAAACTGTAGCATCATTAATGCAATTTCTAGCTGTGCTCTTTGCTGTAAAATTTGTTTATTTGCTGCTTTAACATGCGGTTTGATGTAATTAAAAAATGTTTTCTTTTTTAATTTTATATCTCTTATTGATGCAAAGTCAGGTAACTTAACAGAATGTAAAGGCTGCTCAACTTTAACCTTAACAACTTTTATTTCTTTAACAGATACTTCTGTTACTATTTCTGTTTTTTTAGGCGGGTTAATTAAAAATGGATATATAATTCCGTAAAAGGTTACACTAAGCACGCAAAGACGTAATACGTTTTTAAGCATTAAAAATTCCTCTTTGTTTGTATCAAGTAAAATAAGTGATACTAATACAGGGCTGTTATTTAGGACTTATGACTACAAAACCATAATAAGTGCTTAAATAAGAATTCCTTTTATTACACAACCCCACCAAATTTCGCAATATTATACCTTATTTCTAAAAAAACGCGAATTAGCCCACTAAAGAGCAACGCGATCCCAGTAAATCTCCTCTTGGGTTAAGCGATATAAATTCAAATTAAAATCATCAAAACTTTTTATCTTACCGACAGTACCTGTAATACATGACCATGAATGTGAATAACAATTACATTCAAATAGACTATAGTCATAATATTTATAGAGTTCTTGTTGCGCTCTGGGAATTGCATCACAAAAAGTAAATGCGTGTCCGGATTTATTACACGCTATAAAGATATTTTCGCCACTTCGACTTGATAAAAACCGCTTAGCAGATACGCCCTTGACCAAGCCAGAACCGTGTAGTTCGATGATCAAATCATCTTCAATAACGATTCCAGTATGCTCAAAACCACCATAAACATGACAGCATACAACCGCACCTGGGATCATCTTATGTGCTTTACTACTTGGAAGTAAATCTGAAGGTGATCTCGCTATAACTTCATTTTTACTTTTATATCCTAACCTATCAATATCCTGCTTTCTTAAATACTTTTTGTGTTGCTCGTTTATAAATAAACCACCTAATACACCGGCTCCTAATAGAAATATAGGTAAAGGCATTGTTACCTCCTAACAATTTGGCATACACTAAGTTTATGATATAAATCCTGTAAATGTATTAATAAACACTTTTAACTTGTTACAAATAAATATGGAGTATTGTGATGGACACTTGGTTTCAGCGACGTAGTATAGAAGACAAAAATAGACCAAACGATCATCGTACTGCTTTTCAAAAAGATAGGTCTAGAATCATTCATGCTGCAGCCTTTAGAAGATTGCAAGCTAAAACTCAAATCATGGGCATAGGAGTTGATGACTTTTACCGAACTAGACTCACTCACTCCTTAGAAGTTGCTCAAATTGGTAGCGGTATATTAGGTCAATTAAGAAGTACATTAAGTAATACAGATTTCCTACCATGCCGCAGCCAAATAGAAACCTTATGCTTAGCACATGATATTGGTCACCCCCCTTTCGGTCATGGAGGTGAGATTGCGCTGAATTATATGATGAGAAACAGTGGTGGATTTGAAGGAAATGCACAAACACTCAGAATCGTTTCTAAACTAGAACCATATACCCAAAATTTTGGTATGAATTTAACCAGGAGAACGCTATTAGGTTTTATTAAATATCCAGAGTACATTGATGAATTATGGATAAAACAACCTGAACTCAACTCAACTTTACCATTTATCAAAGCAGATCTGTGGAAACCTGCCAAAGGTTTATATAAAGATGACAAGGACGTATTTGATTGGATCTTAGAGCCGCTTTGTGACTCCGATAAAATATTAATTAAAGAGAAAAAATCACTAGATGAGTATCGTAATAAAACACTTCATAAATCCTTAGATGCATCTATTATGGAGTTAGCTGATGATATTGCTTATGCCGTACATGATTTAGAAGATGCTATCGCTACGGGAATTATTAACTTATCCCAATGGCAAGATGTCGCACTCAGTGAATTTAATAAAATATCTAGTCCGTGGATCACAAAAAATATTTCAAGAATCACACAAATGTTATTTTCAAAACATCACTGTGATCGAAAAGATGCCATAGGTGAGTTTGTAAATTTATTTATTACCGAAAATAAAATAGAGAAAAACAACCATGGTTTTACGTCACCGCTATTGTCTTATAGTTTATGCTTATCTGTTGAATATAAAGAAATTTTACAAATTCTAAAACGATTTATAAATAAATTATTAATTCGCCAATCTCAAATGCAACAAATAGAATTTAAGGGCCAGAAATTGATCATGGAATTGTTCTCAGCATTTGCTAGTGATCCATTAAGGCTATTACCTGAAAATACCCAAGTAAGGTGGCAGGAATGTATTGAAAAAACAGGCTGTGGTAATAGGGTAATATGTGACTATATTGCAGGTATGTCTGACGAATATGCTTATAAAATACATAACAGATTATTTACAGCACAAGTCGACTAAATAAAAAAGCCAGCGGTTAAAACAGCTGGCCTTGTATTAAAACCGTCAACCTATTTCAGGACGGGACAAATTATTATTGGTTATGCCGTGAATATAGGTTTAACTCTCACGATAAAATTATTGTCTTGCTCATTAAACTCATCAACATTTAACCATTGCTCAAGTAAGTCATTAAGTTGATTTTGCTCACCTAACATCTTCTCACTTAGCATAGCAACTTGTTCATCCATTTTAAGTTTAGCATCACAAGCAGGTGTTTCGACTTGTGCTAAAATTTCCATGCGAACCGTTAACTGAGCTCTTGATAACTTAATCCCTTTAACTGTTTTAAGCCATTGTTGAGGTACAATGTAATCATTTATTAAAGAATCAAATAATGAAGTATATTGCGCGATTTTAGCATCACTTGCTAATTGCGATAACTTAAAAGTAATCTTTTCAGATAAGTCATTTACTGTTGATTTGATGACTTTTAATGAATGCGGTGCTGTTATACCAAAAGTATTCACTTCTTTGAGCAAGGCATTTAATTCATTTACAGAATCGGTTTCTGCTAATTTTAAAGTTAATGAATTTAAAGACGCTTCAAGCTCAATACTTTGTGCATTAATTTGTTTCTCTTGTTGCTGCTTGACTGTTTCTCTTTGAGAAAAAACATCATCATTGCATTTTCTGAATGCTTGCCACAAATCATTTTCAGCTTTATTACCTGCAAAGCCTATTTTCTTCCACTGATCTTGCAATTGCTTTAACTGATCACACGCATTAACAATATCGTCACTAGAAGTCAGCACAGTTGCTTGTTCTAATAAAGCACTTTTAAGTTCTGCATTATATTTATGTTTTGCTCTGATCTGTGAAACTATCGATTTTTCAGCACTTTTGTAATTGTTTAATAGCCCTTGGTAGACTTGTGAATCAACAGAACCCGCTTGGCGCCAAGATTTTGCTAATTTGTTGTATTCTGTTTCAAGCGCTTTAAATTCAACAATACTCTCAGAAGGTAAAGTTTTTAACACAGTCATTTTTTCGATTATCTGTTCACGTTCGATCAAATGCGTTTTTCTTTGCACTTCTTGCTCTGCAAAAAAGGCTCTACAAGGACTAAAAGCTTGTTCTAGTAACAAGTCAAATTCATTCGCTTTTAATTTAGCGTCTTCACTATTGATTCGACCTAACTCATTCCAACGTTTTCTAAATAATTTAACGAGCGCTGAACGCGATTTTGCATCTTCACATTCTTGATTAATCAATTCTTTTAATTCTGTGATTATTTCATCACGTTTTGGCTCAGCGACATATTGCTGCCATTCTTGTGCCTTGGTTAATGCTTTTTCAATTTCTTCGTAGTCATTGATTAAGCTAGCTTTATAATTATCAGTTAAGGTTTGATATATTTCATCCATCCCTTTGAATACACCAAATGCGATATTGTAACGCCCTTGATCTAATAACCTTTTTAAATCTCTTAGTTTTTTCTGAGACTGCTTTTTAGCATTTTCTAAGGTGTTTTTTAAATCTTTAGTTGCATCTTGCCACTGCGTCACTAAATTATTAAAGGCCGTGGTATTAGCTTGCTTAACAGAAACTGGCATTTTAGGTAGTAAGTTCTTAGTTTCTTTTTTCCATTTTAAAAATGTTGATAAAGATTCGTCAAATTCTACAATATCGGTTGGAATTGTCAGGCTATTAAACTTAGCGAGTTCTTCATTAAAAACTTCTGCGTTACGAATTAATTCCGGCAATGTGTTAATTTGTTTTGCGAAGTTATCTAATTTTTTTTGTAAACTGGCATGTTCAGCAAGTTTTGGAGCATATTCATTTATTTCTTTTTGAGCATTGTTTAATTGTAGTGTTAGCTCAGCCGTACTTTCTTGAGATGGTGTTAACAAACTAAGCGTTAGTTGCTCATCAATTTTGCTTATTAATCCATTAAAATGTATCAGTGCTGCCTGCGCTTTTTCTTTAACTTCAATTATTGCTAGCTGGACATTATGTTCATGCTCAAGTTTAGCTAAAGCTGTTTCTAATTTAGTTTCTAACGCTAGATATTTTACACTTGCTGTATTTAGCTGTTCTTCCGATAACCACTTAAGCTCAATACCTTGCCAGCTTTTTGTTAAAACTTCTGATTGTGCTTTAACCAGCTCATAATCGGTTTTCTCTCGAAGTGCATTAAGCTTAGCTAAAATAAGCTTCACTTCTTTTTCGACAACAAGCGGCATTTCTTTAGCAAGTTTTTGTTGCACTAAAGTATGCTCAATTTTAACTTTAACTTCACCGGTTGCTTTGCTTTGACAAACTTTAAGCAATTTGTATTGTTCCACTAAATCGAGAATCGCAAGTTGAAAGGATTCATCACCTTGCTTAAAAGCTGTTTCTATTAAGCTTGCTTTTGCTATTCTCTTTAATAATTTAACTCTTAAACTTTGACATTTATCATCTAAAGCCAGTTTTTCTAATAAAGAGTTTTTATTACAATTTTCAATATATTCAGATTTTATATCTGACGGTAAGCTAGCTTCACTTTTTAGTACTGCTTTAGAAACATGCTGCTCAGCCAAATCTTTTATGCCATTTGACTGATCTTTTTTAAATGCTTTGTACCAAATACTAATATCATTGAGCTTATTTAAAGCCTGTTTTCGTACTTCAACTGCTTCATCTGAAAATGCAAGCGTATCTAATATTTTTGCGTCTTTTTCATCGCTAATATTTAATTTATCAACAGCACCTAATCTTACTGAAAGTTTAGGGTGTTTCCATTTAGGGGTGAATAAGTGCTTAAATATCATTTTCATTAAACCTTGCTATCTCTTTTTGTTCTGCAAATTGTGACTTTAGTTCGCGTTTTGATTTCATAACCATTTCACCATCACTTGAGATAGTAAATTGTTCGTTTGACTGCTCTACCTTTGCTTGATAAAGCATAACTAATTGCACTGTCTGTTCTTTTTGTGCATCAGATAAAGCGACACCATCAGGCCATCGCCCTGTTGCAGCACCGTATTTTAAACGCTCGAATAATTCTGGGGTGATATTACTTATCAGATGTTCTAAATTCATTTATTTAGTCTTCTTTACAAATAAAAGGCGAATACGATTAATCAAATACCAAATAAAGCCTACGGCTATGGCTGATTGACTAACTAATAACTCTAGTGAATCTTGCTCTGGGGCACGCGTATATAAAACTAAAAAACCTGATAAAAAGATAATCAAAGCAATAAAAGAATGGTTCATAATTTGCTGTTTTTGCTTAAGTTTAACTTCTGAAGCCATTCTTTTTTTATCTTCGATATCTAAGTTATTTATATTAATTTCACAATGAGGGCATTGCTGATGTTTATCTGAAATTTGCTTTGCACAACTTGGGCAGGCGATAATTGCCATCTATAAAGCTCCTACATATGCATATCAGCACTTGAATAAAATAAAAAGAATAAAAAAGCGCTCTATTGAGCGCTGTTTATTCTATCAGGCTTAGTTGCCTTTGTCTTTTAAACTAATGCATTTAAATACGAGGTCTTTATCTTAACTCATCAACAACATTTACAATAGCAGCTAATGTATCTTGACCAAATGAATATGAACGTCTATCTGACCAACCATAATCAGCATCAGGTAAATTAATATTATCTTTAAATGGCATTTCAATAGTATAAGATAAACATTTGAATTGTTCTGCAACCCAACAAGAACCCACTGTTAGATTCGCTTTACCTGGCTCGTCTTTATCATAGCCAAATTCATCTTGAAACTCAGGTGTAATTGTTAATAATGCAGACTTAAATGACTCTTCTAAAGACTTCATTTTATCATCATAGCTTGGGATCCCTTCAGAGCCTGCTACAAAGTTATATGGTAATGCTTCATCTCCATGAATATCTAAGAACATATCAACACCCGTAGAAAGCATTTTTTCACGTACTAAAAATACTTCAGGACTGTGTTCCATCGTTGGTGTTTGCCATTCTCTATTTAAATTAACACCTTTGGCATTAGTGCGTAAATGACCACGAACACTACCATCTGGATTCATGTTTGGTACAATATAGAATACTGCTTTAGACAATAGTGCTGCAGCATGACAGTCTTCATCATCTAATAATTTATGCAATAAACCTTCTGCAAACCATTCAGCCATCGTTTCACCAGGATGCTGACGTGCTGTGATCCAAATATTCTTTTTGTCTTCAGATGGTTCACCAATACGTAAAACCGTCATATCACGGTTATCTAATGTTTGGCCTAGCGTCTCTATCTCACAAATTTCATGACCTTGAGCCCAATATACGAGATCTAAATGACGCTCATAGCTATAAGGTGCAAAATAAGCGATATATAAATGTGAACATTCTGGTTCACATTCGATTGTTAAAGTACCACTAGCGTAAGAAGTCGGTAATCTAAACCAAGTTTGACGATCATATGAAGCTACTGCTTGATAATTATCCCAGCCTTCAGGATAAGCAGAGTTCTCTAAGTTGCTGATATTTATTTTATGAAGTTGGTCTTGCTGTGTTTCTAAACGAAAGTGAAACCACTGAAAGAAATCAGACTCATGATCTTTTTGAATCTCTAATTGAATATCTAACGGATTCTCTGCCGCTTTTACAACAATATTACCACTATCAAATTGACTTGATATCTTCATTTTAAATAACCTTTAACTGTTCTTTTACAATGTGTGAATCGCGATCTTAGCATAAATAAGAAATAAAAAAGCCATCTGACGATGGCTTTTAAATTAGTTATTGCTCGTTCTGTTTATTTTTAATTCGTTCTTCCCAAAAATCAGCTTTTTCAATACCTAGCGCTTTAGGATCAAAAGTATAAGTTTCTACACCAGCTTTGCGTTGGGCTTCATAATCTTTAAGTGCTTTTATTGCAGGCTTAGCCATGAAGAAAATAATTAAAATACCTATAATATTTAACCATGCCATCATACCTACGCCAATATCGCCTAGAGCCCATGCTAAATCTGCCGCTTTAACTGTACCGTAAAAAGTTGCAAGCATAATCAATATTTTTAAGGCAAATGTCAGACCTGGGATCTTTAAAGTACGCTTAATATAATAAACATTATTTTCTGCGATAAAGTAATAAGCCAATATGGTTGTAAATGCAAAGAAGAAAAGAGCAAGAGCGATAAATGGTTTACCGACACCTGTAAATACACTTTCAACTGCAATTTGTGTATAAGCTGGGCTATTAGCTGCTACATCCGCTGCTATGTTTTGAATAATAAATGTTTCTTCGGCACCAGGTACATGTACGTTATACATACCTGTAATAAGGATCATAAATGCAGTAGCTGAACATACAAAAATTGTATCAATATATACAGAGAAAGCTTGAACTAAACCTTGTTGTGCAGGATGTTCTACTTCTGCAGCGGCTGCTGCATGAGGGCCAGTTCCTTGTCCTGCTTCATTTGAATATACACCACGCTTTACGCCCCAACCAATCGCAGCACCAACACCAGCCATAGGCGTAAATGCATCGCCAATAATGAGCATAAAGATTTCAGGAACACGGTCAACATTCAATACAATTATGACAACAGCAATAATGATGTACGCGAGTGCCATAAAAGGAACTACTACTTGAGTAAAGTTAGCAATACGTTTCACGCCACCAAAAATAATAAAACCAAGTAGCATTACGATAGCCGTTGCAACGTATACTTTAACCATGCTCACTGTGCCTAGAGCAGTTTCAATTGTACTACCTTGACCAAATACTTGGACCACAGCTTCACCAATACCGTTAGACTGCACCATAGGTAAAAGTAAGCCTGTTGCTATGATAGTTGCGATAGCAAAGATCCACGCATACCATTTTTGACCCATGGCTTTCTCAATATAATAAGCTGGACCACCACGGTATTGACCATCAGTCTCTTCTTTATAAATTTGAGCTAGTGTAGATTCAATATATGCTGTAGCTGAACCTAAAAAAGCAACAACCCACATCCAAAATACAGCACCTGGCCCACCAAAACCAATTGCTGCAGCAACACCTGCAATATTACCTGTACCTACTCGTCCAGATAATGAAACTGCTAATGCTTGAAATGAGGAAATACCCTTATCAGAACTTTTACCAGATAATAACAAACGAAACATTTCAGAAAATAATCTAATTTGTACAAAGCGGGTCATGATAGAGAAAAATAACCCTGTACCTAAGCAAAGGTAGATTAAAGCCGGACTCCAGATAATACTATTTAAAAAAGTGACTATTTCTTGCACTTGTATACTCCGTTTTTATTATAATTATGTTAATTGCGGGTAAAGTATCATACCCCGTTAGTCGTGATCAATAAACGAGACGACATCTCTTATAAATGAGGTAAATAAAAAATAGATAAAAAAAATGCTGTTCAAATAATTGAACAGCATTTCTAAGATATGTTATGACTATCTAGGTAAACTTGGGTGAGTTACCTCAGCCATATCACGCATTACGCGCACTACCTGACAGCTATAACCAAATTCATTATCATACCAAACGTAAAGTACTACACGTTTACCGTCAACGATTGTTGCTTGTGAATCAACAACGCCAGCATAGCGGCTACCTACTAAATCTGTAGATACGATTTCTGTTGATGCTGTGTAATCAATTTGATCACGCATGTCAGAGTAAAGCGCAGTTTCACGTAAATATTCATTAAGCTCTTCAACCGTTGTTTCATTCTTAAGGTTGATATTTAAAATAGCCATTGAAACATTAGGTGTAGGAACACGGATTGCATTACCAGTAAGTTTACCTTCTAACTCAGGTAAAGCTTTTGATACTGCTTTTGCAGCGCCCGTTGATGTAATAACCATATTTAGTGCTGCTGCACGTCCACGACGATCAGCTGAATGATAGTTATCAATTAGGTTTTGATCGTTTGTATAAGAGTGAACTGTTTCAACATGACCGTTTTCAATACCAAACTTATCATTTAGTGCTTTTAACGTTGGTGTGATTGCGTTAGTTGTACAACTTGCTGCTGATACGATTTTGTCTTCACTTAGGATATCTTTGTTATTTACACCGTAAACAACATTCTTAATAGCGCCTTTTGCTGGTGCTGTTAATAATACTTTTGAAGCACCTTTTGACTTAAGGTGTAATCCTAGGCCATCTTCATCTTTCCAGATACCAGTATTATCAACTATTAATGCATTTTCGATTCCATAAGCAGTGTAATCAACTTCATCTGGAGAATTTGAATAAATTACTTGTATATATGAACCATTTGCTTTGATTACTTTTAATTCTTCATCAACAGTGATAGAACCGTTAAAAGGACCATGAATTGAATCACGACGTAATAAGCTTGCGCGTTTTTCTAAATCACCTTTACGACCGCCACGTACGACAATTGCACGTAGGTTTAAGTTAGCGTGTGGACCACCTTGTTCAATCAATAAACGTGCTAATAAACGACCAATGCGACCAAAGCCATATAATACAACATCACGAGGTTTTTCATTATGAGTAGTATCGTTTATCTCTTTTAATTCATCATTTAGGTATTGCTCAATAGAGCGACCTGCTGCAACATTCTTGTAAATGTATGCGTAGGCTAATTTACCTATATCAATTCTAGCTGATGCTAGATTCATTTTGCTAATCGCTTCAAGGAATGGGAAGCTTTCGCGTAAACGTAGCTTATTTTCTTCAAATTGCGCTACTGTTTTATGTGCTTTAATCACGTCAATTGTACTAGCACTAACTAGTGGACGACCATAAACAGCGATTTCTATGCCTGATTTACGGTAAAGTTTACCTATGATTGGCTGCATGCTTTCAGCGTAATCTTGGCGTTCCTGCCAACTATTCTGATAATCTTGTTCGTGAGATGAAGTCATTTTTTCTGCCTAATATAAACAAATTTTTGAACGGATAGCCCCTATGGGCGCGCATATTATAATTGAAAATTCATTTTTTCTCTAGCCCTGTCATCATTGATTTGATTAAGCTAAACTAAATACATGAAACAAATAAAGGAATTATAATTAGAATGAAAATCAAATACGCATTAATTTTTGCGCCATTATTTATAGTTGGCTGCGAAAGGCAGATAACTGTGCGTGAAGTATGTGATGTGAATGCAAATTTTTGCAATGATTTGAATACTGATGGGCATTGTAATGCCATTCGCTCTGAAGTTATCGTTAAACGTTATTTAGAAAAACAAGATCCATCAGATGAAAGTAAATATAAGCTATTGTTAGACTTTGAGGAATACTCTAGTTGTATTCACCTTGCATCTCAAATAGAACATATTAAGCTTAAAGAAAAGAAAAACTCTCGAATTAAAGGTTATATGACCAGTATAAGAGAAATCAAGCGTTTAACAGCTGAAACTAAAGACACCTCTCATCCTGGCATGCTCTATTATCAATGGTCTCATACTAATGATGAATCAGCTTTAAATAAATTTTTAAGTTTAGAAGATTCAAAGTCAATGAAAAATACACAAATGCAATTTTTATTGGCGACGTATTATATTAAATTTGATTTAGAAAAAACCGTAAATTTACTATACCGTGCTTTAGAGCTAAATCCCGAAGGCGCTACTCCAAACAATGAGATTTACAAAACTCTCGTTAATATATTTTACAAACAAAAAAAATATAAGCATGCTTATATTTGGGCCTTAATTTCTAAAGAGTCTGGTATTGAAAATATTGAAATTACACCTTTAGAACATATGTTAGAATCTCAAGGTAAGTCTCTAACTAATCTGGAAAAACTAGCCAGTAAGACACAAGAGCAAATAGAAAGTGGCACTTTTTTTTCCCCTAGAGAATTTTAAATTTTAAGAGTTTAAGCCAATAAAAAAGGTAGCAAATTGCTACCTTTTTTACTTTTTGAAACAGAACGATTATTTGTTACTAGTTCCAACTTCGACCCTTGTTTTGAGCTTTTGCCCAGGGCGGAAGGTTACAACACGACGAGCCGCAATAGGAATATCTTCACCCGTTTTAGGGTTTCTACCCGGTCGTTCACTTTTATCACGAAGATCAAAGTTGCCGAAACCTGAAAGCTTTATTTGTTCACCATTCTCTAGAGCAGAGCGAATTTTTTCAAAAAAAGTTTCAACTATTTCTTTGGCATCTTTTTTATTGATCCCCAATTTTACAAAAAGGTGTTCTGCTATGTCGGCTTTTGTAAGCGCCATATTTAGTCCCTCAAGGAAGCATTAAATTTTTCGGCCAATGAGGCCACCACTTGGTCAACCACTAAGTTGATATCTTTCTCTTCAAGAGTCCGCTCAACATTTTGTAGTGTTAGGGCTATTGCAAGACTCTTATAACCAGAGTCAATACCTTTCCCCTTGTACACATCGAACAAGTTTAGCTCAACCAGTTGATTTCCGCCAACATTTTCTATCATTGTTAGAATATCACCTGAATTTACCTCTTCTTTCACTACAATTGCAATATCTCTACGGTTCGCTGGGAACTTTGAGATGTTTTTTGCAGATGGTAATTTACGTTTTTCGAGCCCTAACATTTCGATTTCAAAAACAAAAGTTTGGTTATTGATATCTAGTTTAGACTGGATTTGAGGATGAAGTGCACCTAAAAATCCAACTTTTTTACTATTTCTATAAATAGCAGCAGATTGTCCAGGGTGTAAGCCCTCTACAAGTTCAGCTTTAATTTCAAAAGATGATTTATCTGCTGTGAGTGATAATAAAGATTCAACATCACCTTTAAGATCAAAGAAATCTACTGATCGTGTTGCAATATCCCAATGCTCGCCTACTGTTGAGCCTGAAATCACACCACTGATCACTGCTGTTTGTAAAACACCATTCTCAGCACTATCATCTTTAATGAATTTTAATCCATGTTCAAATAATCGAATACGCGCTTGTTGACGATTTTGATTATAAACTTGAGAAGATAGCAATCCAGGAAGCATGCTTACACGCATCACTGACATTTCAATTGAAATAGGATGTGGTAATACTAATGGATCTGCACTTGGGTGTAAGATACTTTGTACTTTTGGATCTACAAAGCTGTAAGTAATCGCTTCTTGGTATCCTAATGTTACTAATGTATTTCTTACTTTATTAGTGCTTAAATCGGCTTCATTATGACTAGTCATTTTTAATGCCGCTTTAGGCGCTACATTAGGAATATTATTATAGCCGTAAACACGCGCGACTTCTTCGATTAAGTCTTCTTCAATGCTTATATCGAATCTGTAACTTGGAATATCAGCCTGCCATTGTTGATTATCAAATGACACTGTTAAACCTAAACGCGTTAGGATATCAGTTACTTGTTCTTGAGAAATAATATGGCCAATCACTTTATTTAAGCGTGATTGACGTAAAATAACCGTTTTGTTTTTTGGTAATTTGTCATTAGCAACAGCTTCTACAACTGGACCAACCGCTCCACCTACAACTTCTAATAAAAGAGCGGTAGCACGTTCCATTGCATCAAACTGTAATTGATGATCAACACCACGTTCATAACGGTGTGAAGCATCCGTATGTAAACCATATTTACGTGCTTGCCCTGCTATTGCTAGTGGACTAAAAAATGCACTTTCTAATAATATATCTTTAGTATCTAATGTAACACCTGATTTTTCACCACCAAAAATACCTGCCATTGCAAGTGATTTTTCATGATCTGCAATTACAAGAGTAGTTGCATCTAATTTAACAGTATTGCCATCAAGTAATACTAACTCTTCATTTTGTTCAGCACTTCGAACTTTGATGCCGCCTTTAATTGATGCTAAGTCAAAAGCGTGCATTGGGTGACCAAGTTCTAACAATACGTAGTTTGTAACATCAACAATAGCGTCAATAGAGCGAATACCACTTCTGCGTAGTTTCTCTACCATCCATAATGGCGTTTGTGCATCAAGATTAACATTTTTGATCACGCGGCCTAAATAACGCGGACATGCATCTGAATTTATAAGCTCAATATCAATTTTATCATCAATTGTTGGTACAACCGCTTCGATAACTAACTCTTGTACGTCAAGACTATTTAATACGCCTACTTCACGTGCAATGCCTTTAAGACCTAAACAATCACTTCTGTTAGCAGTCAAATCAACATCAATTATTTTATCTTCAAGGTCGAAGTATTCACGTATATCTTGGCCAACAGTAACATCCTGTGGTAATTCAAGAATACCATCAGAGCTTTCACTCATGCCTAATTCTTCAAAAGCACATAACATACCCATTGAAGGCTGACCACGCAGCTTCGCTTTTTTGATTTTAAAGTTACCAGGAAGGATAGCTCCTACTTTTGCAACTGCTACTTTAAGACCAACACGACAGTTTGCGGCACCACATACAATATCTAGCGGTTCAGCTTCACCAACATTTACTTTTGTTACTTTTAATTTGTCAGCATCAGGATGTTGTTCTGCCGAAATCACTTCACCAATAACAACACCAGAGAACTCGCCAGCTACAGGATCAATACCATCAACTTCAAGGCCAGCCATTGACAACTGTTCCGATAGAGCATTGGTATCCATGTTTGGATTAACCCATTCTCTTAACCACTTTTCACTAAATTTCATCTATTTTCTCTCTGTTTGGTTAAGAAATTCTAACGGAATTGATTTAAGAATTTTAAATCGTTTTCAAAGAATGCACGTAAATCATTTACGCCATAACGTAGCATAGTTAAACGCTCTACACCCATGCCAAAAGCAAAACCAGTATATTTTTCTGGGTCGATACCAACAGAACGTAAAACATTTGGATGTACCATGCCACAGCCTAAGACCTCTAACCACTTACCATTTTTCCCCATTACATCAACTTCTGCTGAAGGTTCTGTAAATGGAAAGTAAGATGGTCTAAAACGAATTTCCATGTCTTCTTCAAAAAAGTTTCTTAAGAAGTCATGTAAAATGCCTTTTAATTCCGTAAAACTTACATCAGTGTCAACCATTAAGCCTTCAACTTGATGGAACATTGGCGTATGCGTTTGGTCATAATCGTTACGGTAAACTTTACCTGGAGAAATGATACGTAAAGGCGGCTTTTCATTTTCCATCGTTCTGATCTGTACACCACTTGTTTGTGTACGTAGAACTAATTTTGGATTAAAGTAAAAAGTATCATGATCTGCACGAGCAGGATGGTGTTCAGGAATATTCAAAGCATCAAAGTTATGAAAATCATCTTCAATTTCAGGACCTGACTTCACTTCAAAACCAAGTTCACCAAAAAAGCTTTCTATTCGCTGAATTGTACGTGTTACTGGATGTAAACCTGCAGTTGGCATTGAGCGACCAGGTAATGTTACATCTATCGTTTCAGCTGATAACTTAGCTTCTAGAGCAGCAGATACGAGTAATTCACGTTTTTCATTAATTTTTGCTTGAACTTCTTGTTTTGCTTGGTTGATAACTTGACCAGCATTTTTACGTTCAGCAGGATCCATTTTACCTAGGCTTTTAAGTAAACTGGTGATTTCACCTTTTTTTCCTAGGTAATTAACGCGCGCATCTTCTAGATGAGCGATTTCGCTTGCATTCTCAACCGCACTCAGCGCTTGAGATAAGATATTTTCTAAATTCATTAGACTTTGATCTCTTTAAAGAGGCAGATATTTTTTCAGGGCAATATAATAACTGATATTGGTAAGAAGATGCTAGTTTAGAGTGTAAAAACTATAAGTTAAGTGTTGTTTTTATGAAAGGAATGGTAATTTTTCGCTGTTGGACAATTGAAGCGTGATCTAATTTATTTAAAATGTCGACTAATGTACGCATATCTCGGCTTAGTCTCGTTAATAAAAAACGGGCACATTCTAATGACAATTCAAGTCCACGCATTTTGGCTCTTTTAACGAGTGCTTCCGCTTTATCATCATCGCTCATAGATCTTATTTGAAATGTAGTGCCCCATTTTAGACGCGATTCTAAATCAGGTAATGCGATATTAAGCATATCTGGTAGTAAATCTGCGGCAAAAATTAAAACTTTTCCACTTTCATTAAATCGATTATAAAAATTAAAAAGTGCTTTTTCCCATTTTGGGTTTTGAGCAACAAGTTGTAAGTCATCAATACACAATACATCCATTGACTCTAACCCAGCTAAAAGATCTGGAGACAAGTCAATAATATCACTCATACTCAGCAAAATAGTTGATAATCCAAGCTCTTGTGCTTTTACACAGCTGGCATACAATAGGTGAGATTTACCGGACTCCGCTAAGCCACATAAATAGGTAAATTCAAATTTATTATCTTGCTTTGATTGTTCAAGTATAGACTGTAAATGCGTTACAACTTGTGAATTTTCACCACCAAAATAACTAGAAAACGTTTCATCATCAGGTAGAGTAACGGGTAATGCCATTTGCATTGGTTCAATAGTCATTAATTTAGTCCAACCCAGCGGTACTCATTCTTAGGATTCTCTTTCTCTGAAGCCAAAGGATCAAATAATCTAATAAATGATTTATCCAATTTAAGGGCGTTTGCTAAATCTGAAGCACTTCCTGAAAGCCTTAACTGCATATGAAACTTATTTTCTTTCACTACCTTAAGCAGCACTGACTCAACCACAGAAAAACTTAAAAGTTGTCGCTTTGCTAATTCTACGTTACTGAAATCATTAAGTCCGGTAATAGTAATATCAAACAGACCACTTTCATTTAAGCTCAATGACTCTACAGCATATTGTATAGCAAGCTTGTCTGATACATCATCAATCATTTTCCCTACAATTTGTTGTTTATCTCCAACGAGTTCATTTAACGTAAACTGAACCTCATCGCTAAAACGCCAATCTAGTTTCCATAATTGATTTTGAGAATCTTGATATAATCTGGCCGTGACAATTCGTTCTGAATTATATTTTTGTGAAGCAAGTATGATCGGATCTGCGAAATTAGCCCACACATCAGTGACAGAAACTAATTCTCGATCTTCTAAATCAAGTAAAGGAATTACGATAGGTAGGCCTCTTCTTGAAGCCTTATCTTTTAATAATTGTTCTAGTTGAGGGTAGCTATCTTGTGTGACTAATTCACGTCTTAATTCATCTTCAGTAGCGAGCCACAATGCAACTAATGGCCTTCTATTGCCCCAAATAGGTAATTCCTCGAGTTCAAGTAACTTATTCACTTTACTTGCTTCAAATTGCACAATTAAAAACTGCTGATCATTATCACCATCAAAGTATTCATATTTAAGCATGTAAGATGGAATATTGCGTTTTGCTTTTCTGATGGCATTACTAGTCAAATCTATTTTTTGTCCGCTAACTTTTAAGAGTACCTTTCCTAAGGCATCTTTACTTGCAGCTAAACGAGATGTTCTTGTTTTATCATTAACTAAGATTTCATATCGGTAGAGATCTTTTACTTCTATCGCTTCTACATTCAAAGAGAAAAAAACAAATAATATAATTAATAGAGTTTTATACACAAAATCAAAGTCATAATTCAAAGGCTATTAGATCCTAAAGCAAACATTGAAACAAATCAAAAATATTTTTTAAAGACAATAAATTAAAGCGTACTTTAACGCTATTCGCAGCAGAAAATATCTTGGTTTAATGTATTTATACCATTTCCAATAAATATGAGATCAATCTAAATGGTCTAAATATATAATAGCTGCGTTGCTTTCAATCCCAATAGCCCGCTATTACTCAATCAAGCGCCTTGCTCTTGAAAATTTGTCCTAATTTAAATTCGATCACTAACTTAATAGAATTGGTATAATACGTAGGCGGGGCTTTAGCCGCGCTGTGATTTTAGGTCGTTTATCTAAATCTCAGAAAGCAAAAAACCCGACACATTTCTGTATCGGGTTTCTTGTTATTAAAAGAGTTGAGCCTGGCGATATCTGAGTAACGCTCTGGTAGATAGTCAAATATTTCAGGACAAGACTGAATATAAACGCAAAAAGCCCAACTCATTGAGTTGGGCTTTTTGCTAATTTGGAGCCTGGCGATGTCCTACTTTCACATGGGAAACCCCACACTATCATCGGCGCTGTTTCGTTTCACTTCTGA
>Ga0209396_1002432_pt1 | contig 19548 bp, 31 predicted proteins | sample GOMGulsemesocosm_6_FD_184638 | JGI IMG/M metagenome (GOLD analysis project Ga0209396, IMG submission 184638) | Methane-oxidizing microbial communities from mesocosms in the Gulf of Mexico - GOM8C Gulf of Mexico (SPAdes) (version 2) | ecosystem: Environmental > Aquatic > Marine > Cold seeps...
ATTGACATCGCTTCCGAGCGTATGGCTCAGAACGTTGTAAATGTAGCTGAACAGATCAAAGCCAAAGCCAAAGGTTAATCTTTAGAGGAATAACGATGGATATTCATGAGTATCAAGCAAAAGAAATTCTGAACGACTACGGCGTTCAAACACTGCCAGGCGGCCTGGCTTATAGCCCAGAGCAAGCTGTATACCAAGCCAAAGAAATGGGCGGTGAAATTTGGGTTGTTAAAGCACAAATCCACTCTGGCGCACGCGGTAAAGCGGGCGGCATTGTAGTTTGTAAAACTGAGCAAGAAGTTGAGGAAGCAGCTGAAAGCCTATTGGGCAAGCGACTGGTAACACACCAAACAGGTCCTGCCGGTAAAATTTGTAACCGTCTGTACATCGAAAGCGGTGCTGACATCCAACGCGAAATCTACCTGGCCTTGGTTCTTGACCGCGAGAAAGAGCAAGTTGCTGTTGTTGCTTCTGCTGAAGGCGGCATGGACATTGAAGAAATCGCTGAAAACCGTCCTGAGACGATCATTCGTGAGCCAGTTGAACCAGCTGTTGGCATGCAAGCCTTCCAAGCTCGTCGTATTGCCTGCAAACTGGGCATCGAAAAGAGCATGCTGGCACAAGCTACGACTACTATCATGGGCTGCTACCGTGCATTCACTGAACTTGACTGCAACATGGTTGAGATTAACCCACTGGTTATCACTGGCGACCATCGCATCATTGCTCTGGATGCAAAAGTATCCTTCGATGCCAACGCGCTGTTCAAACACCCGAACATTGCTGAGTGCCGTGATAAGACTCAAGAAGACCCACGCGAAACGGCCGCCTCTGACCGTGGCCTGAACTACATCGGCCTGGACGGCAACATCGGTTGCTTGATCAATGGTGCGGGCCTGGCAATGGGCACGATGGACATGATCCAGCACGCTGGCGGCGAGCCTGCTAACTTCCTGGACATCGGTGGTGGTGCTAACCCTGAACGTGTTGCTAAAGCCTTCAACCTGGTTCTGGCTGACGATGGCGTTGACGCAATGCTGGTAAATATCTTTGCTGGTATTAACCGTTGCGACTGGATTGCTGAAGGTGTTGTTGAAGCAGTTAAAAGCATCGACATGAAAGTCCCTCTGGTTGTTCGTTTGTCTGGTACTAACGTTGACCAAGGCATGGAAATCATCAAAAACAGCGGCCTGCCAATCATCATGGCTTATTCTCTTGCTGAAGCAGCGGATAAAGCTGTTGAAGCCGCTAACGAACATGTAAAAAAGAAAGGTGCTAAGTAATGGCTATTTTAATCACTGACAAATCTCGAGTAATCGTTCAGGGTTTCACTGGCAAGATTGCTACTTTTCACGCTGAAGACATGGCGAAATGGGGCACCAACATCGTTGGTGGTACAACTCCTGGCCGCGGTGGTGAAACTCACCTGGGCAAACCTGTTTTCAACACCGTTCAAGACGCGGTTGAACAAGAAGGCGCTGATGCCAGCATCATCTTCGTACCAGGCCCTTTCGCTGCTGATGCCATCATGGAAGCTGCCGAAGCTGGCATTAAATTCTGTGTATGTATTACTGACGGCATTCCAACGTTAGACATGATTCGCGTTAAGCGTTACATGCGTGCCTTCAACAAAGAAAACAAAATGGTTCTGACTGGCCCTAACTGTGCTGGTTCTATCAGCCCAGGTAAAGCGATGCTGGGTATTATGCCTGGTCACATCTACAAAGAAGGTCGTGTAGGTGTTATCGGTCGTTCCGGTACGCTGGGTTATGAAGCTGCTGTTCAGATGGCTGACCACGGTATTGGTATCTCTTCCAGTATTGGTATTGGTGGCGATCCTATCAACGGTTCAGGCTTTCTAGACCACCTGAAACTGTTCGACAAAGATCCGGAAACTGATGCGATCGTAATGATCGGTGAAATCGGTGGCTCTCAGGAAGCGAAAGCTGCTGAGTGGGCTCGCGACAACTGTGACAAACCTGTGATCAGCTACATTGCTGGTCTGACGGCTCCTAAAGGTCGCACTATGGGACACGCTGGCGCGATCGTTTCTTCTTCCGGTGAATCTGCTGCCGAGAAAGTTGAAATCCTGCGCTCTTGCGGTGTACACGTAGCGGTACGTCCTTCAGACATCGGCACAACGGTTGCCGAAGCACTGAAAAAGGCTTAATCGCCATTCTGTCAGGCATTAATGCCTGACAGAATTAAAACGCCAGTTTCTTTGCGGAAAAGTTAGGGTTATAGTTATCTTCCCTGATTAACCGCCTTGAACTGGCGTTTTTTTTTGGATTGAGAACCTGAGATCTCAGCCCACACGTTTTATTTATCTTTATCGCACCACAGGAAACCAGAATGAAGCAAACTCCAAGCGCAAGCGCCCCATTAGTCGATAACGGCACTGTTTTAGAGGCAAAAGAACTCGACAACAAAGCCGCCTGGCATGCCCAGGACATGGTTGAGTTCATGGACAGCCAGCTCCGCGCTGTATTGACAAAACGCTGCCCGCAGATCATTCCAATTATGGATGGCGAAGCGGAGATTCCCGCCAACAGCCCTCAACTACTGAGTGAACTGCTGGAAGCCTGGGGCATCTGGTTCCAACTGCTGAGTATCGCCGAAGAAAACACCGGCATGAGCCGCCGTCGTCGCGAAGAAAAAGCGCTCGGCACCGATGCTGTCAGCGGTACCTTTGCCAATGTTTTTGCCAATGCCGCAAAAGCCGGCGTGAGCGCAGAGAAAATTCAGGAGTTACTCGACAACGCCTATATTTGCCCAACCATTACCGCTCACCCGACCGAAGCCAAGCGTATTACTGTGCTGGAGATCCACCGCCGTATTTATGTTCTTCTGTATCGCTTAGAGGCACCGCGCTGGACTGACCGCGAGCGTGTCGCTATTGAGCAAGAATTACAGAACGAAATCGATTTGCTATGGCTGACCGGCGAATTACGCCGTGAAAAACCCTCTGTGGGACAGGAAGTTGAATGGGGCCTACACTTTTTCGAACAGGCTCTGTTCGAGCGTATTCCTGAGCTGATGTCTCACTTGGAGTGGTCGCTTGCCACCTATTACCCGGAAACTGAATTTAAAACCAAGACTTTCTTTAAATGGGGGTCGTGGGTAGGCGGTGACCGTGATGGCAATCCCTTCGTAACGAATGACGTCACTCGCGCGGCTTTAAATCGCAGCCGAGACTTCATCTTACATCATTACGTCAAGCGCCTAGGTGTCGTGCTCAGCAAAATCAGCATCGCGCAAAAGGGCATTAAACTGTCCGATGAGTACCTAAACGCCCTGCAAACCCTGTTAAAAGAAACCATGCAGGACGATTCATTACCTAGCCGCAACCCAGGTGAAGTTTTCCGTCAATTCGTTGCCTGCATGAAAATCAAAGTTGAAAACACCATCTGGCAGTTTGGCCACGAGGGTATCGTTGATGGCAGCTGCTACCAAAGTCCAGAAGCGTTTATTGATGACCTTCTGGTCATTGAAAATGGCTTGATTGCAGCAGACTGTGAGAACCTGGCCATCAGCATGATCAAACCGCTACGCCAGGAAGCAGAGTCGTTCAAATTCAGCGCCGTGCGCCTGGATTTACGTGAGAACTCTACCACCACCAATAACACACTTAAAAGCATTTGGTGTGAGCTAAACAACACCAGTGAAGCGCCGGATACAGAAAGCCCTGAGTGGCGTGAATGGCTCAATAGCCAGCTTGCCGAGCCCATGTCTGCTCTACCCGAGTTTAGCAGCCTGGACGAAGCCTCAGCCTCAACGCTGGGCCTGTTCCGCCTGATTGGCGAAACCTGGGAAAAACTTGATCGCGAAGCTTTTGGCTATTTCATTCTCAGTATGACGCAATCGGTTAACGACATTCTTGGCATATACCTGCTCGCCAAGTATGGAGGCCTGTTTGCCGACAAAGAAGGCGTAGGCACCTGCAACCTGCCGATCATGCCGCTGTTTGAAACCATTGACGATTTACAGAATGCCCCTGGCATTATGAAAGAGTTATTCAGCATCCCGCTGGTACGTCACTCCATCCTCAACCAACATGGTTCACAGGAAGTGATGATCGGCTATTCTGATTCCAACAAAGATGGCGGTTTCTTCACCTCTAACTGGGAACTGAGCAAAGCGCAAACACGCCTGAGTAAAACTGGCGACGAATCAGGTATCCCTATTTCATTCTTCCATGGTCGTGGTGGCTCGGTGAGCCGTGGCGGCGCGCCAACCGGCCTAGCTATTGCATCACAACCCGCCGGCTCCATTAATGGCCGTATGCGTACCACCGAACAGGGTGAAGTGGTCTCCTCCAAATACGCCAACGAAGGCACCGCTTGTCACCAAATGGAATTACTGGCCGCCAGTGTTTTTGAGCACACACTCAAAGCCTCCGACGATGCCAGCAGCCAGGCTGATTACCTTGAGCCAATGGAAGCCCTTTCCAGCTTGGCATACGCCGCTTATCGTGAACTGGCAGAGATGGATGGCCTGTTCGATTACTACCAGGCCGCCAGCCCGGTAGAAGAGCTAACTCTTCTTAAAATTGGCTCACGTCCAGCGCGCCGTTTTGGCGCCAAGTCACTTAACGATCTGCGCGCCATTCCCTGGGTATTTGCCTGGACACAAAACCGTCATATGGTTCCCGGCTGGTACGGTGTCGGCACCGCATTTAACAGCTTCCTTAAAATTCGTGGCGATGACGGTTTAGCACTACTAAAAGAAATGTATCAAGAGTCGCCACTGTTCAAACTGATCGTTGATGAGGTACAGAAAACACTGTGCTTTGTTGATATCTATGTGGCCACCGAATACTCATACCTGGTGGAAGACGAAGAAATCCGTAAACCGATCTACGACATGTTCAAAAAAGAATATTACCTGACCATGGATATGATCAAGCAAGTTGTTGGCAATGATCCCATCGACGTTCACTTCCCGGTGTTTGCTCGTCGCTTGCATCGCCGCGTCACTATTTTACGTCGCGTAGGCATGGAGCAGGTCAATCTGGTGAATCGCTTCCGCTGTGAAGAGGAAGGTAATCAGAAAGAGGATCTGATTCCTCTGTTACTTTCCATTAACTGCATTTCAGCAGCGCTAGGCTGGACGGGTTAAGATTATCCGTTTTTTCTCTACCCCATAAAAAAGGAGGCTTCGGCCTCCTTTTTTATTTCCCGCTAATAATCACCAATTCCCAACCGTCAATTCTCACTGTCACCGATCGGCCACATTTATCCGCCTCCGGATTTAGATTTAATTACGTTGTGAGATGCCGTCTTAGCGCGTAAAAAACTAGAGACAACCTATCACCTCAAGTTATCCGCCAATCACTCAGGAACCAGTTACAGCAGGCTAGTAGTATCAACAGGCTGGGCGAGCATTTAAGATTGATAAAACAATCTATAAATATTGCCTATTGATATAACCCTCTTATTTTAGACAAAAAAAAGCCGGGCAAAGCCCGGCTTTTTAAGATCTAGCGTGTTACTTATTCGTCGTCAATTTCAACGGCTTCAGCAACAGGACGTCCGATCAGCTCGATGTAAGCCATAGGGGCTTTATCACCGGCGCGGAAGCCACACTTAAGAATACGAGTGTAACCACCTGGACGACCTTCAAAACGAGGGCCCAGCTCAGCAAACAACTTGCCTACTGTGTCTTTGTTACGCAGACGGCTGAATGCCAGACGACGGTTAGCAACAGTGTCTTGCTTAGCCAACGTAATCAGAGGCTCAGCAACACGACGTAATTCTTTAGCTTTTGGTAAAGTCGTTTTAATAATCTCATGCTCTACCAGAGATGCTGTCATGTTACGAAACATGGCAGTACGGTGAGAGCTATTACGATTGAGTTGACGACCACTTTTACGATGACGCATGTTCGTATTTCCTAAATTCGCTTTACTTGTTTAGTCACGACGTGCGAGAACGCGGTCGTCGTTTTTAAGGCTGGCAGGTGGCCATTTTTCCAGGCGCATGCCCAAAGAAAGACCTTTCGACGCCAACACGTCTTTAATTTCTGTCAGTGATTTCTTACCCAGGTTAGGCGTTTTCAGAAGATCAACTTCTGTACGCTGGATCAGATCACCGATGTAGTACAGGTTTTCAGCTTTCAAGCAGTTCGCAGAACGAACAGTTAGCTCAAGATCATCAACCGGACGCAGTAGAATTGGATCTACTTCGTCTTCGTCTTCCTGCTGCTCTGGCTCTTTGTCTGCTTCAAGGTCGACGAAGGCTGTCAGCTGCTGTTGCAGGATAGTTGCCGCACGACGAATACACTCTTCAGGATCAATCGTGCCATTTGACTCGATATCAAGAACCAGTTTATCAAGGTCAGTACTCTGCTCAACACGAGCGCTCTCGACAACATAAGCAACTCGTTGAACAGGACTAAAAGTCGCATCCAACTGCAATGTTCCGATGCTCTGAGTTTCACCATCAACAAGTTCACGGCTTTCTGCGGACTCGTAACCACGACCCTGAGCAACCTTAATGGACATGTTCAGTTTGCCCTTGGTATTAAGATTAGCAATCACGTGTTCTGGATTGGCAATCTCAACATCATGGTCAAGCTGGATATCACCAGCAACAACCGCGCCAGCACCTGACTTATTCAATGTCAAAGTCACCTCTTCGCGACCGTGCATTGAAACCGCTACACCTTTAAGGTTAAGCAGGATGTCAATTACGTCTTCCTGAACACCTTCAATTGTGCTGTATTCGTGCTGAACACCGTCAATGCTAACTTCTACAATTGCCGCACCTGGCATAGAAGACAGCAGGATGCGACGCAGGGAGTTACCCAGTGTATGTCCAAAGCCGCGCTCGAAAGGTTCTAAAACAACCTTGGCGTGGTTGGCACCGACTTCCTCAACCTGAATATGTTTTGGAGTTAAAAACTCTGTAACTGGACGTGACATGCTTAACCCTATAAGTAAAAACGGTTATTTAGAATAAAGCTCAACGATCAAACTTTCGTTGATCTCAGCTGGCAATTCACCACGCTCAGGAACAGACTTAAATTCACCTGACATTTTGCCAGCGTCAACTTGAACCCATTCAGGCATACCGCGCTGACCTGCAACTTCAAGTGCAGACTTGATACGCAGTTGGTTTTTTGCTTTCTCACGAATAGCTACCACATCACCCGCTTTAATTTTGAAAGAAGGGATATTAACTGTTTCACCGTTTACAGTGATGCTTTTGTGAGAAACCAGCTGACGTGCTTCAGCGCGAGTTGCACCGAAACCCATACGATAAACAACGTTATCGAGGCGAATCTCAAGCAGTTGCAGCAGGTTTTCGCCTGTTGCGCCACTCAGTCGTGCAGCTTCTTTGTAGTAGTTACGGAATTGCTTTTCCAGCACGCCATAGATACGACGAACTTTTTGCTTTTCACGCAGCTGCAGACCGTAGTCAGACAAACGGCTTCTTCTTGCGCCGTGAACACCTGGAATGGTGTCCGCTTTACATTTTGAATCAAGAGGGCGTACGCCACTCTTCAGAAATAAATCTGTGCCTTCACGACGTGAAAGCTTACAGGTTGGACCTAAATAGCGAGCCATGTCATCGTCTCCAGATTACACGCGACGTTTCTTGGGAGGACGGCAACCGTTATGTGGAATCGGTGTTACGTCCGTAATGCTGTTAATGTTGAAGCCGCATGAGTTCAATGCGCGCACCGCTGATTCACGACCAGGGCCAGGGCCTTTAACATTAACATCCAAATTCTTCAAACCGTACTCGGCAGCGGCAGCGTTGCCAGCGCGTTCTGCTGCAACCTGCGCAGCAAAAGGAGTACTTTTACGTGAGCCGCGGAAACCGGAACCACCAGATGTAGCCCAGCTCAGAGCGTTGCCCTGGCGGTCAGTAAGGGTAATGATGGTATTGTTGAATGACGCGTGGATGTGTGCCATCCCGTCAACAACGGTACGTTTTACCTTTTTAGTCTTACGTGCTGGCTTAGCCATACTTTTCTATCCTGTTAATTCTTTAAGCGAAACAAGTAACTAATGATTACTTACGAATCGGCTTAATTGGACCTTTACGTGTTCTTGCGTTTGTTTTGGTGCGCTGGCCGTTTACTGGCAGGCTGCGACGATGACGAATACCACGGTAGCAACCGAGGTCCATCAAACGCTTGATATTCATTGACACTTCACGACGTAGATCACCCTCAACCGTCAGGTTGGTGATTTCACCACGAATGGCATCCAACTGCGCTTCGGTCAGACTGCCGATTTTGTCAGTGGTTGCAATGCCTACCGTTGTACAGATTTTGTCAGCAGTAGTTCTGCCTACACCGTAGATGTAGGTCAGTGAGATCACTGCGTGCTTATTATCTGGTATGTTAACGCCTGCTATACGGGCCATTCAGCTAACTCCAATTCTTACATCCGGCTGGTTAATCTAATACCCAGCCTATTTATTTAAATAAATGCTAACCACGAAGGGCGCAAAAGAATACCGTTTGCTTGACCATAAATCAAGCAATTAAGATTCCAAAGCGGGAAATCGTGATATTAAGTGTTTTAACCTTGACGCTGCTTGTGTCGTGGCTCTGCATTGCAGATTACGCGAACAACACCGCCACGTTTAACTATCTTACAGTTACGGCAGATTTTTTTTACAGATGCACGGACTTTCATTTCAATCTCCAAAAATTATTTAGCGCAACAGGCCACTGCCGCCATATCCGCCTTTCATGCCGGATTTCTTGGTCAGCGACTCGTATTGGTGTGACATCAAGTGCGATTGAACCTGAGAAATAAAGTCCATTGTCACAACAACTACAATCAAAATTGAGGTGCCACCAAAGTAAAACGGGATATTGGCAGTACTAATCAATAACAGAGGCAGCAAAGATACAATGGTAATGTATATGCCACCAAACAATGTTAACCGGGTCATCACACCATCAATAAACTTGGCGGATTGATCACCTGGACGAATACCCGGAATTAGGGCACCCGATTTTTTTAGATTTTCGGCCATCTCACGCGGGTTAAACATCAACGCCGTGTAGAAATAGCAGAAGAAAATAATCAGTGCTGCAAAGAACACAACGTACAGTGGTTGACCAGGGGCAATCAGCAACGCTGCTTCCTGTAACCAGCCCATACCTTCACTTTCACCAAACCACTGCCCAACTGACGCAGGGAACAGCAATAAACTTGAAGCAAAGATCGGCGGAATAACACCGGCCATATTAACCTTTAAAGGTAAATGGCTAGTTTGAGCCGCGTACATCTTCTTGCCTTGCTGACGTTGCGCATAGTTGATCGTAATACGACGCTGACCACGCTCAACAAACACCACAAAGGCAACCGTTACAATTGCTAACGCTGCAACAGCCAACAACACCAGGATATTAATGTCACCCTGTCGTGCTGACTCAAATGACTGACCAATCGCACCCGGCAAACCGGCAACGATACTGGCAAAAATCAACAATGAGATACCGTTACCGATACCACGCTCAGTGATTTGCTCGCCCAGCCACATTAAGAACACCGCGCCAGCAACAAAAGATGACACAGCTACAATGTAAAAGCTCAAGTTGGCGCCAAAGGTAATGCCTTGACTAGCCAAACCAACCGCCAGACCAATAGCCTGAACAGTTGCCAGTGCAACCGTTCCATAACGGGTGTATTGGCTGATTTTACGTCGCCCTGCTTCACCTTCTTTCTTCAGCTGCTCTAGCTGAGGAACGACGGCTGTCATCAACTGCATAATGATCGATGCAGAGATGTAAGGCATGATGCCGAGCGCAAAAATACTCATGCGCTCTAAGGCACCACCAGAGAACATATTAAACAGGCTTAAAATGGTACCCTGGTTTTGCTCAAACAATTGTGCCAATCGTTCCGGGTTAATACCTGGAACAGGGATGTGAGCACCGATACGATAAACAATAATTGCCAGTAGAACGAAGAGCAAACGACTCTTTAATTCAGACAATCCCGCCTTCGCACCGGAAGCAGCAGTACCTTTCTTCGCCATTTAGTCCTCGACTTTCCCGCCAGCAGCTTCGATCGCCGCTTTAGCACCTTTAGTTACTTTGATACCTTTCAGAGTAACCGCTTTCGTGATTTCACCGGAAAGCACAACTTTTGCCGTTTTAATGCTATCAGTGATGATGTTAGCGTCTTTCAAAGCCGCCAAATCAATCACGTCTGCATTAACAACTGTCAGTTCGTTCAAACGAACTTCAGCTGAATAACGTGAGCTGCGTGAAGTAAAACCAAACTTAGGTAGACGACGCTGTAATGGCTGTTGTCCGCCTTCAAAACCTGGCTTAACACCACCACCTGAACGTGACTTCTGACCTTTGTGACCACGGCCACAGGTTTTACCTGTTCCACTACCAATGCCGCGTCCGACACGTTTCGCACCTGGTTTTGAACCCTCTGCAGGGCTAAGACTATTCAAACGCATGCTATTCTCCTACCACGCTAACCATGTAGTTAACTTTGTTGATCATGCCGCGAACCGCAGGCGTGTCTTCAAGCTCAACTACTTGACGAATCCGACTTAAACCCAAGCCGCGAACTGTCTCTCTATGCTTAGGAAGACGACCGATCGTGCTGCGTGTCAGAGTAACTTTAATTCGTTTTGCTTCTGCCATGACTGCTTACCCTGTAATCTCTTCTACAGATTTACCGCGTTTTGCAGCGATATCTTCTGGAGATTTCATTTGTTTCAGACCGTTGAATGTTGCACGAACCACGTTTACTGGAGTGGTAGAGCCGTAACATTTGGCCAGAACATTCTGTACACCTGCAAGCTCAAGTACAGCACGCATAGCGCCACCGGCGATAATACCCGTACCTTCAGAAGCTGGCTGCATGTACACCTTAGATGCACCGTGGCTTGCTTTGATTGGGTATTGCAGAGTTGTGCCGTCCAGATCTACAGAGATCATGTTACGGCGCGCTGCTTCCATTGCTTTCTGAATCGCAACAGGCACTTCACGTGCTTTACCGCGACCAAAACCAACACGACCTTTACCATCACCAACCACTGTTAGGGCTGTGAAACCAAAGATGCGACCACCTTTAACTACTTTTGCTACGCGGTTTACCTGAACCAGTTTTTCCTGCAGGTCACCGTTTGCTTGATCATTATTCGCCATGATAACCCCTTAGAATTCCAGTCCGCCTTCGCGGGCCGCTTCAGCCAATGCTTTAACACGGCCGTGATATTTATAACCGGCACGGTCAAAAGCTACTCGAGTGATGCCTGCTGCTTTAGCACGTTCAGCAATCAACGCACCAATTTTAGAGGCTGCATCAATGTTGCTGGTAGCGCCTTCACGCAGATCTTTCTCAACCGTAGATGCGCATGCCAATACCACTCCACCACAAGGTGCAATGACCTGAGCATAAATGTGTCGTGGCGTGCGGTTAACCGTCAGACGGTTCTCACCCAGTTCACGGATCTTGTGACGCGCTTTAAGACCGCGACGTACACGTAGTTGTTTCTTTTCGCTCATGCTGCTACCTATTTCTTCTTGGCTTCTTTACGACGCACTTGTTCACCGGCATAACGAACACCTTTGCCTTTGTAAGGCTCTGGCGGACGGAAGGCACGAATTTCTGCGGCGACCTGACCAATCTTCTGTTTATCAACACCGCGCAGGATAACTTCAGTTACCGTCGGCGCTTCAGCTGAAACACCTTCTGGCAATTGATAGTCAACCGGGTGAGAGAAACCTAAAGACAGATTCACTACACTACCCGTTACCTTGGCACGATAACCAACACCCTGTAGCTCAAGTTTCTTTTCAAAACCTGTGCTCACACCCACTACCATGTTGTTTACCAACGCACGAGTGGTGCCGGACATAGCACGAGACTCTTTGCTGCTGCTTAGCGCGACAAAGCGTACTGTGCTTTCTTCTTGTTTGACTTCTACGGCTGGATGCACGTCCATGCTCAGTGTACCTTTACTTCCTTTAACAGAAAGTGTTTGGCCACTTTGCGTAATTTCTACGCCGGACGGCAAGTTAACCGGATTATTAGCAACCCTAGACATAGCCTTTTCCTAGAAAACCGTACAAATGATTTCACCGCCAATGCCTGCTGCTTGAGCAGACTTGCCAGTCATAACACCCTGAGAAGTAGAAACGATGGAGATACCCAGGCCGTTTCTTACTTTTGGCAAATCACCTTTGCCTTTGTATACACGCTGACTTGGTCGGCTACCGCGTTGAATTAATTCAATAACGGGCTTACCTTCGAAGTATTTAAGCTCAATGCTCAGCGTTGGCTTAGCTTCGTCACTGTCTACAGAAAAACCAGTAATGAAACCTTCGCTCTCCAGTACCTTAGCAATTGATACCTTCATCTTTGATGAAGGCATGCTAACGGAGGGCTTGGCCGCCATTTGTCCGTTACGAACACGAGTAATCATGTCCGAAATTGTATCTTGCATGCTCATATGAAGCGCGCTCCTAAATTAAATCTTTGATTACCAGCTGGACTTTTTAAGGCCCGCGATGTCACCGCGCATTGCAGCTTCACGTAGCTTGTTACGACCCAGACGGAATTTGCGATAAACACCGTGTGGACGACCAGTGATCTGACAACGGTTACGAAGTCGAACTGGGTTAGCATTACGAGGCAGCTTTTGAAGTGCAACTTGTGCATCCCAACGCTCTTCTTCGCTCAGCTCTGTATTTTTGATAATCGCCTTAAGAGCGGCACGCTTTTCAGCGAACTTAGCTACTATGCGCTCGCGCTTTTTCTCGCGCTGGACCATGGAGACCTTAGCCATACTATTCAGATCCTATTGCTTGAAAGGGAAGTTCAGGGCTTTTAACAGCGCGTGTCCTTCCTCATTGGTATTAGCCGTGGTCGTGATAGTAATATCAAGGCCACGAATCTTATCAATTTTATCGTAATCGATCTCTGGGAAGATGATCTGCTCACGAACACCCATGCTGTAATTGCCACGTCCGTCGAAGGACTTGCCATTCAAGCCACGGAAATCACGTACACGAGGAATAGAGATGTCGATTAGACGATCCAGGAATTCCCACATACGTTCGTTACGCAGTGTCACTTTACAACCGATTGGGTAACCTTCACGAACTTTAAAACCCGCAATGGATTTACGCGCGTGAGTTACAACTACTTTCTGACCACTGATTTTTTCCATATCAGAAACAGCAGCTTCAAGTACTTTTTTGTCGCCAATTGCTTCACTAACACCCATATTCAAAGTGATTTTAGTCACTCGAGGGATTTGCATGGCGCTTTTGTAGCCAAATTGCTTTTGCAATTCAGCAGCAACTTCGTTTGAGTACAGTTCTTTTAATCTAGACATTTTGCTATCCAGTTACCTTTAAGCGTCGATCAGTTCTTGATTCGACTTAAAAATTCGGGCTTTGGTACCGTCTTCCAGAACCTTGATACCCACACGGTCTGCCTTGCTTGTTGCAGAGTTGAAAATCGCCACGTTGGAAACGTGTATAGGCGCTTCTTTCTCTACAATGCCACCATCTACACCACGTTGTGGATTTGGCTTGGTGTGGCGTTTAACCATGTTAATACCGGCAATAATTAGCTTATCGTCTTCCAGCACGCGCGTGATCTTACCACGCTTACCTTTATCACGTCCGGCTATTACAACCACTTCATCATCTCGTCTTAATTTTCGCATCTTCGGCCTCTCAATAATCTCGTGTGATCAGAGCACTTCAGGTGCTAATGAAACGATTTTCATAAACTTCTCACTGCGCAATTCACGTGTCACTGGGCCAAAAATACGTGTGCCTAGTGGTGCTTGGTTTGCGTTCAGTAATACAGCTGCATTGCCGTCAAAGCGGATGATAGAACCATCAGCACGACGCACGCCTTTCTTGGTACGAACTACAACAGCATCTAGAACCTGACCTTTCTTAACACGGCCACGCGGAATCGCTTCCTTAACAGTTACCTTAATGATGTCGCCAACGCGCGCATAACGGCGATGTGAGCCACCCAGGACTTTAATGCACATGACACGGCGAGCACCGCTGTTGTCTGCCACGTCTAGCATTGATTCCGTTTGAATCATTGGTCACTCCAATCTTAATTTAAACCCGGCCGCTAATTCGACCGGACATTATTTTTTAGATTTCTACCGCACGATCGTCAACACTTTCCAAAGCCCAAGTTTTGGTCTTTGACAGTGGACGCGTTTCCTTGATGGTCACGGTATCGCCAATGCGACATTCGTTAGCTTCATCATGGGCGTGCATTTTTGTAGAACGTTTAACGAACTTGCCGTAAACAGGGTGTTTAATTTTACGCTCTACCAACACAACAATGGTTTTATCCATTTTGTTGCTAACGACTTTGCCGCTAGCGGTGCGCGTATTTGTTTGTTCAGACATCTTATGCTCCCGCCTTCTCTGTTAGTACAGACTTAACGCGTGCAATATCTCTGCGCACAGCCTTTAACAAATGAGGCTGACCTAGTTGGCCAGTGGAATTTTGCATGCGCAGGTTAAATTGCTCACGCAGAAGTTCCAATAGTTGTTTGTTCAAATCCTCAGCGGATTTTTCACGTAATTCAATCGCTTTCATTACATCACCGTCCGCTTAACGAAAGTTGTTTCAATTGGCAGTTTAGCTGAAGCCAATGCAAAAGCTTCGCGGGCCAACTCTTCAGAAACACCATCCATTTCATAAAGAACACGACCTGGTTGAATCTGGCATACCCAGTATTCAACAGAGCCTTTACCTTTACCTTGACGCACTTCAAGAGGCTTCTTGGTAATTGGCTTGTCTGGAAAAATACGAATCCAGATTTTACCGCCACGTTTAATGTGACGAGTCATAGCACGACGTGCCGCTTCAATCTGGCGAGCTGTGATACGACCACGGCCGGTAGCCTTCAGGCCGAAATCTCCAAAGCTCACTGAGCTTCCGCGTAATGCCAGGCCACGGTTGCGGCCTTTCATCATCTTGCGAAATTTTGTACGTTTTGGTTGTAGCATGGATTAATTCCTTACCTCTTAACGAGCGTTACGGCCTTTGTTGCCTTGATTAGCCTTATCAGCTTTACGCTCAGCTCTTACCTGTTCGATACCACCGAGAACTTCGCCTTTAAATACCCAAACCTTGACACCGATAATGCCGTAGGTTGTAGCGGCTTCGCTGGTTGCATAGTCGATATCAGCACGTAGCGTATGCAATGGCACACGACCTTCGCGATACCATTCTGAACGTGCGATCTCAGCACCGCCCAGACGACCACCAACTTGAATCTTGATGCCTTGAGCACCTTGACGCATGGCGTTCTGAACAGCACGCTTCATAGCACGACGGAACATAACACGACGCTCTAACTGGCTAGAAACGCTATCAGCGATCAGTTTAGCGTCCAGATCAGGCTTACGAATCTCTTCGATATTAATCTGAACCGGCACACCCATCATTTCACTGACGTCTTTTCTCAGGCGATCAACATCTTCACCTTTTTTGCCGATAACGATACCGGGACGTGCCGTGTAAATAGTTACGCGTGCGTTCTGAGCTGGACGTTCAATCAACACTTTGCTGACTGACGCATGGCTCAATTTCTTCTCAACATATGCGCGTACCTGCAGATCGTTTAGCAGGTTCTCAGCATACTGGCCGCGATTCGCATACCAGATAGAGTTGTGGTCTTTGACAATACCTAAACGTATGCCTGTTGGATGTACTTTCTGACCCATCTGAATCTAAACTCCCGATGTTTGCTTATCTGTCAGCTACTTTAACAGTAATATGACATGACCTTTTCAGAATACGATCAGCACGGCCTTTAGCACGCGGCTTAACTCGTTTCATGGTCACTCCTTCATCAACAAAGATTGTTGACACCCGTAAATCATCAATATCAGCACCTTCATTGTGCTCAGCATTTGCAACGGCTGAATCAAGAATTTTCTTGACCAGGTCTGCTGCTTTTTTATTGCTGAAATGAAGGATTTCCAGGGCGTCACCAACAGCTTTGCCGCGGATCTGGTCAGCCACTAGGCGAACCTTCTGCGCAGAAATCTGAGCGCCTTTCAATCTAGACATTGTTTCCATCTTAATAACCCTTATAAACCTTACGACTAGCGCTTCTTGGCTTTCTTGTCAGCTGCGTGCCCACGATAGGTACGAGTGCCAGCAAATTCGCCGAGTTTATGACCAACCATATCTTCACTAATAAATACCGGAACGTGTTGACGCCCGTTATGCACGGCAATAGTCAGACCGACAAAGTTTGGAAAGACTGTTGAACGGCGAGACCAGGTTTTAATAGGTCGTCTATCGTTTTTTTCCTGAGCTTCTTCCGCTTTCTTCATCAAGTGAAGATCAATAAACGGGCCCTTTTTCAATGAACGTGGCACTATCGCTACCCTCTTATTCTATTTGCGAGCTGACCGCTTACGAACGATCAATTTATCTGTACGTTTGTTGGTACGCGTCTTGTAACCCTTAGTTGGAACACCCCAAGGTGTAACAGGGTGACGACCACCAGATGTCTTACCTTCACCACCACCATGCGGGTGATCGACAGGGTTCATCGCGACACCACGAACAGTTGGACGAACACCGCGCCATCTGCTGGCACCGGCCTTACCCAAGCGACGTAAACTGTGCTCGCCGTTGCTCACTTCACCGATAGTCGCACGACACTCAGTCAGAATCTTACGCATTTCGCCTGAACGCAGACGTAATGTGCAGTAGTTACCTTCGCGGGCAACAATCTGTGCAGAAGTACCGGCGCTACGTGCGATTTGAGCACCTTTGCCTGGCTTCATCTCAATACAGTGAACCACTGTACCAACAGGAATGCTTTTCAATTGCAGCGTGTTGCCGTTTTTAATTGGCGCATCAGCACCGGCGGCAATCGGATCACCTGCTTTAATACCTTTAGGCGCAATAACGTAACGACGCTCGCCGTCAGCATACAAAACCAGCGCGATATTAGCAGAGCGATTGGGATCATACTCTAAACGCTCAACTTTTGCTGCAATACCGTCTTTATCTGCACGACGGAAGTCGATCAGACGATAATGTTGCTTATGACCACCACCAATATGACGGGTAGTGATACGTCCTCTGTTATTACGACCACCACTCTTGGACTTACTCTCAAGAAGCGGAGCGTGAGGCTTGCCTTTGTGAAGATCGCTATGAACAACCTTAACAACGTGGCGGCGCCCTGGGGAGGTCGGTTTACATTTTACAATAGCCATGTCTTAAACCCTTATTCCGCGCTCACGAAGTCGATGTCCTGACCTTCTTGAAGCGTTACGTAAGCCTTATGAACATCATTACGCTTGCCCATACCAAAACGGCTACGCTTAGTTTTACCTTTGATGTTCACTGTCTGAACCTTAGCAACTTGAACGTCGAACAATTGCTCAACGGCAGCCTTGATTTCAGGCTTAGTTGCATCGCTGGAAACCTTAAATACAAACTGGTTATTCAGCTCGGCTGCTAGTGTTGCCTTCTCAGAAACCAAAGGACCCAGCAGTACTTTATAAATGCGTTCCTGGTTCATCCTAATATCTCCTCAAATTTCTTAAGTGCAGATACAGTGATAACCACTTTGTCGTGACCTACCAAACTAACAGGATCTGCGGATGCAACATCACGCACGTTAGCTTTAGGTACGTTACGAGCCGCCAGATACAGGTTTTCGTTAACCTCTTCTGAAATTGCTAGCACACTACTACCTGCCAGACCGAAACCACTCATCTTATCGATAAAGGCTTTAGTTTTAGGCTGATCCAACTCCAGGCTGTCAACCACAACAATACGATCCTGACGCACTAACTCAGACAGAATGGCACGCATCGCACCGCGATACATTTTTCTGTTAACTTTCTGCGAGTGATCTTGGGGCTTAGCTGCAAACGTCACACCACCGCTGCGCCAGATTGGGCTGCGAATAGTACCAGCACGAGCACGACCCGTACCTTTTTGACGCCACGGCTTAGAACCACCACCACTTACTTCTGAACGAGTTTTCTGAGCACGAGAACCCTGACGAGCGCCAGCTAGAAAAGCTGTAACAACTTGATGCACAAGCGCTTCGTTATACTCTCTACCAAAGGTGACTTCGGACACTTCAACTGAACCATCCGCACCTGCGATTGCTAAATTCATTATCTAATTCCTCTTAGCCGCGCGCTTTAACTGTAGGGCGAACCAACACGTCGCCACCCGGAGCGCCAGGTACCGCACCCTTAACCAGAATCAAGTTGCGCTCGGCGTCAACACGTACGATCTCAAGACCCTGTGTAGTGACTTGAGCTGCACCCATGTGGCCAGCCATCTTTTTACCCTTGAATACACGACCGGGTGTTTGACACTGACCGATAGAACCAGGTGCACGGTGAGAAACGGAGTTACCATGAGTCGCGTCTTGCATTGCAAAATTCCAACGCTTAACGCCACCAGCAAAACCTTTACCTTTCGATTGACCAGTAATATCAACCTTCTGACCAGCTTCGAAACGCTCAACCGTCAACTCGTCGCCAACAGAAAAACTTTCGATATCAGCATCGTCAACGCGAGCTTCGTTCAGCGCGGTGCCAGCTTTAACATTCGCCTTAGCGTAATGCCCAATCAGGGGTTTGGATAAATGAGAAGTCTTGCGCTCACCAGAGGCAAGTTGTAGAGCAGAGTAGCCATCACTAGCCACTGTTTTGATTTGTGCCACGCGGTTTGGGATAACCTCGATGACCGTAACAGGTATAGAAGCGCCCTCGTCTGTGAAGACACGGGTCATGCCACTTTTCCGTCCGACTAAACCAATAGTCATAATAACCTCGATACCAGCGTGTACGGGACTTTAACCCTCTACGGTCGTACTTTTCAGCACGTTCCACTGATTGCTTTTAAATTTATTTTGCCGACCGACTCAATGCGAATCAGTCCGCGAACTAACTCAGACTCAACCTAACGGTTAGCCCAGGCTAATTTGTACATCAACACCTGCAGCCAGATCTAATTTCATCAAAGCATCAACTGTTTTTTCAGTTGGCTCAACGATATCAAGCATACGTTTGTGAGTACGAATCTCATATTGGTCACGCGCATCTTTGTTAACGTGCGGCGAAATCAATACTGTGAACTTCTCTTTTCCTGTTGGCAACGGAATAGGGCCACGAACTTGGGCACCTGTACGCTTTGCCGTATCGACAATTTCCTGTGTAGACGCATCAATTAAACGATGATCAAAGGCTTTCAGTCGAATTCGAATCTTTTGGTTTTGCATCTAACAAAACTCCGCAAAAAAGTAAGCAAACTACGTAACTCTTATTGGCCATAGCCAAAAAGGAAGCGCATTGTAGGCATCCGCGACACTCATGTCAACAGACTATTACTATTTGTAATAAAATAAAGGGCCCGTTTAAGAGCCCCTTCTTTTAAATCGTGAATAATGACTTATTCTACGACTTTAGCAACAACACCAGCGCCAACAGTACGACCGCCTTCACGGATCGCAAAACGCAGACCTTCGTCCATCGCAATAGGATTGATCAGAGTCACAACCATTTGCACGTTATCGC
>Ga0209396_1002433_pt1 | contig 19547 bp, 21 predicted proteins | sample GOMGulsemesocosm_6_FD_184638 | JGI IMG/M metagenome (GOLD analysis project Ga0209396, IMG submission 184638) | Methane-oxidizing microbial communities from mesocosms in the Gulf of Mexico - GOM8C Gulf of Mexico (SPAdes) (version 2) | ecosystem: Environmental > Aquatic > Marine > Cold seeps...
GGGTATTCTGTATTGGCTCTTTTGGTGATGAGTTTATGCCAAACTTCTCCAACCCATTCTTCCATAATACACCTCTACTTTTAAACGATTTAGTGTTGTTTTACTTTTGTGGTTTTGATTTTGTTCGTGGAGAGAGGGAACAGCACATACTGGATTGATTCAGTATGTGCTTAGTGCGTTTAGTGACTAAGATTCAGTCGCTGTAGCTGTTAGATTACTGTCTTCTTGTTCAGAGTAACCGAAGAAGAAACTTGCAAAGTATGCGAGAAGACCAATAAAGAACATCACACCAAAGGCTAAGCGAGCCCAGTACAGTGGTTCAATTGCGTCTTGTGTTGCCATGAAGCTAAGTGCTTCTGCATCACTTGGGATACGTTGCAGTACAATTTGCCAAACACCGGCAATTGTTAGCGAAATCGTGATACCAAGCATACCAATACACATTGTCCAGAATGAAAAGCGTTCGATACGTTGAGCGCCTGCTGGATTACCTTGTGGGCGACCACACATGATTGGCATAGAGTAAGAGATAATTGTTAATACAATCATCGCATAAGCACCAAAGAATGCTAAGTGACCGTGTGCCGCTGTGATCTGAGAACCATGAGTGAAATAGTTAATTGGTGCAAGTGTGTGAATGAAACCCCATACACCAGCGCCTAAGAATGCCATTACCGCAGTACCTAGTGCCCAAGTTAACGCCATTTGGTTACCGTGTTCAAAGCGACGTTGTTTGGTCATATTGAAGGCAAACAGTACCATCATAAAGAATGGGATGGGTTCAACTGCTGAGAAGATAGAACCTAACCATAACCAGTATTCACCCGGACCAATCCAGAAGTAATGGTGTCCCATACCTAACAGACCCGAGATGAGTGCCATTGCAATGATAACGTATAGCCATTTTTCAATGATTTCACGGTCAACACCGGTTACTTTAATCAAGGTGAACGCAAGGATTGCCCCAAGGATCAGTTCCCAAACACCTTCTACCCATAGATGTATCACAAACCACCAGAAGTACTTATCTAAGATAAGGTTATCAGGGTTATAGAAAGAGAATAGGAAGAACACGGCAAGACCAATTAAACCTGTGATCAAAACCAAACTGACCACCGTCTTACGACCTCGTAAGATAGTCATGCCAAGGTTAAATACAAAACCAAGACAAACAATCACGATACCAATTTTAGTAATAGTTGGCTGCTCTAAGAACTCACGGCCCATCGTTGGCAGTAATTCGTTGAAGGTTATTTCAGTTAATTTAGCGTAAGGAACAAATAAATAACCTGCTGCTGTTGCTAAACTTGCTACTGCGAATACCCAGAACAATACTTTGGCTAATAATGGACTGTATAGTTCGGTATCGGCTTCTTCAGGAACTAGGTAGTAAGATGCCCCCATGAAACCAAATAATAACCATAAAATCAGCATATTAGTGTGTAGCATACGCGCTACGTTAAATGGAATATATTCAGCTAAAAAGTCACCGAAGATATATTGGGTGCCCATCAGCAAGCCAAATAATATCTGACCAGCAAAGAGGATCAAGGCGAAGATAAAATACGGCTTCGCTACCATTTGAGATTCAAATTTCATATCTATTACCCCTGCTTGTTTGGCGGCCAATCGTTATTGTTAACGCGAGATGTCCAAATAAGGAATTGAGATAAACTGTGAACCTCTTCCTCACTTAAATTAAATTGCGGCATCTGGCGACGATTAGGCACGTTGAGTGGTTGCATTGCCATCCAACTCTGCATAAATGCTTCAAATGTTTCTTCGTTATCATTGCCATAACGAACAAATACATTGCCAAGCTCAGGTGCGAAATATGCGCCTTCACCCATAATACTATGGCAACCAACACAGTTGTTTTTTTCCCATAGTGTCTTGCCGTGTGCTACAGCCTCAGTGATATTTTCGCGGTGATCTCTTTTTGGTAGCTCTAACATGGTGTCAAATGTAAGTCCCATTAGAAGTAGGAAAAAGAATACACTTCCACCATAATAGATGTTTCTTGCCATCCCTTTAGTGAAGTTATCTGCCATTGATTCCTCCTGGTCATCAATTATATTATTGTTATAGTTATTTTTTTGGTTGTTTTTCGTTATCTTCGTTTTGCCTCTATACTATTACAAGTTACGTGCCAACTTGTAAGTGATTGAATTGGTTGATCTTGATGCTTTTGTGTGTCAAGATGACTTCATCTAATTGATGTTAAATTGATATCCGGGCGGTCATAATGACTACTAGCGTTCCATTTTATGAAGGTATTACCTTCATTGTTTCTGATTTATCTAAAGATTTTCCTGCTAAGCAGCGCTATGAACGTTTGCTAATCGCAATGCGTAAAATCTTTCCATTCGATGCCGCAGCAGTATTGCGTCTTGAAGGTGAGATCTTAAGGCCTCTAGCAACCTATGGATTAAGTCATGATACGCTTGGCCGCCGTTTTTTAGTTAAAGAGCATCCTCGCCTTAATGCTGCGATTGATAGCCGAGACCCGATCCGTTTTCCTGCTGATTCTCCATTGCCAGACCCTTATGATGGGCTAGTCGATGTTGAAAGTGTTGATCTTCATGTTCATGATTGTATGGGTATTTCTATTAATATTGATGGGAAACCGTGGGGGGTATTAACGCTTGATGCGCTTGAAACCGGTACCTTTGATTCTATTGATATGGTGAAGTTAAAAACTTTTATTAGCTTAACCGAAGCCACGGTTAAAGCCGCTGAGCGTATCCAAGCGTTAACAGATTTAAACAAACAACAGCAATTAGTGAACCAAACGCTGGTCTCTGATAACAGCAAATTTGAAATGATCGGTTCAAGTGCTGTGATGAAAGAGCTAAAAAGTGAAATTAGCATCGTTGCCCAATCGCACTTAACCGTATTAGTTGAAGGTGAAACTGGGGTAGGTAAGGAACTTGTCGCAAGGCAGATACATAATCTGTCAGGGTTATCATCCGGCCCTGTGGTTTATGTTAACTGTGCAGCACTACCTGAAAGTATTGCTGAGAGTGAATTATTCGGTCACGTAAAAGGCGCGTTCACCGGTGCGGTTAATGATAGAACCGGTAAGTTTGAGATTGCTGATGGTGGTACGCTATTTTTGGATGAAATAGGGGAGTTACCTTTATTAATTCAAGCCAAGCTGCTACGTGCTTTACAAAGTGGTGAAATTCAGCGTGTGGGTAGTGATAAATTTATTGTCTCTAATGTACGTATTGTGGCTGCCACCAATCGACATTTACAAAAAGAGGTTGCAGAAGGTCGATTCCGTGCCGATTTGTACCACAGGCTAAGTGTTTACCCGATCAAGGTGCCAGCATTAAGAGAGCGTGGCAGAGATATATTGCAGTTAGCTGGTTATTTTATGGAGATAAACCAGAAGCGATTAGGTGTGCAGGGAATACGTTTATCCGATCCCGCAAAAATCATTCTATTAAGTTATTCATGGCCGGGTAATGTCCGAGAACTGGAACACTTATTAAGTCGTGCTGCGTTAAAAGCTATTGCTGATCAAGGGCGAGATCAGCGTGCGATATTACTCGATAGTCAGCATTTTGATATTAGCCAAGCTCATCAAGTCTTTTCAAATTCAATTCAGGACGGATATGATGATTCTGAGATGACAACGCAGGTAAGCCAGGTCGTTGATAGCAATTCGATATCTGTGAGTCCTGCTCAATATACGTCACTGAAATCAGCTATCGATGTGTTTCAAGCTGAATTAATTGCCAATGCGATTGATGATACCAATGGTAATCTTGCTAAAGCAGCGACAGCTTTAGGGGTAAACCGAAGTAATTTCTATCGTTTACTTAAACGCTTGGAAATACCTGAATACGAGTAATTTGAGATTTATATTTTGGTTGGTAGAGACTCAATCTGCCAACCAAGACATCAGGGATTGAGCTAAATCAATAATTATTGATATACCAGCCAAAAAGTACTTTCTCCAATAATAAAACCATTTTCGCACTCTACACTTCATTGATGCGTACTCGATTGCTCGTTTTGAGAGTTTCGACTTGCGTTAAGTTTGTCTAATTTCAAAGGGAGTGGAATATGAGTGAACAAAAAGCACCAATAAGTTGGTATATCTGGCTCGCATTGTGGATACTAGCAATGTTAACGACAATCGGGACATATCAAACCGAACCTGCAACAATGATGGCAACTTGGGTCGTAACTGGCGGTTTAATTATTCTAATGATCGCAAAAACAAAATGGGTTCTGCCTTGGTTTTGCGTAATGCTTATATTTGATCTGGCAGTTTTTGATATGTTAATGAACGAAGTCGGGACTAACCTTCCTGTGCTAATAACAGGCTTGCTAAAAGAATTGATATTTTTAGCATATTTAATTGTTTCGGATAACGCTCAAAGCTACCAAGGTTATCAAGGCAATAAAACCATAACTATTTAGCACGAGTATAGTGGGAGTCATTATGTCTATGTAGCAGCAGATGAAAATTATTGATATTTATCGCCTTGTGCGACTTTAATTTTCCTAAGAACTGCTGCCATTTCTTCGTCAGATTCGTTCATTTCTCCAAGCACCCAACCTTTTGCCAAATTTAGGATCCCGCCACTGGCATACTCATAATAGTATTTCAGGTTCTCGTCCGCTATGTCTGGGTGACTATCAATAATTAAATTCGACTCCAGAAGAAAGTTAGAAAAAGAGTCAAAAAACAAGTGAAACAGACCTTGTTTAATGAGTACCTTGATACGTAACTTATTGGTGCGAAAGTAGCTAAAAAATACAGTTGCTGCAACCTGTGGATCTTTGATCTGGTCTTCTCTAATAGTCCCGATGAAATCGTTAAAAGAGTCATTAATATACTGTTTTACAATATCTTCTTTAGTCTGGTAGTAACGGTAGAATGACATGCGAGAAACTCCAGCCAATTTAACAATCTCAGAGACCGATATACTATCGACATGCTTATCGTCTAACAGCGTAAAGTAGCTATCTCGTAAACATTCTTTAAGATAAATCGTCTGACCCAGTTTCTTTGAGTTTTTCAAAATTCGATCCCTATTAAATTGTTACAAATCAATTCAGTTTGTCACTAATTGAGGTTGCTCAGCACTCAGATGTTACAATTGTAACACGGCAATGTTACTTTATTTAAAACTTAAATGACAAGGATAAAGGCATGCAAATTTCAAGAAACTGGTCAAACGAAAATATTCCTAACCTTAGCGGCAAAATCGTAATAGTCACAGGAGGTAATAAGGGATTGGGCTATAAAAGTGCTTTAGAATTTGCAAAGAAAAGCGCTAACGTGATCATTGCCTGTCGTAACGTGGAAGAAGGACTAAGTGCGAAAGCTAACATAATTTCTGACGTACCAGATGCGAAAGTAGATGTGATACCTCTGGATCTCACCGACAAAACGTCCATACATAATTTTTGTGGCGAGTTTAAACAAACATATCACCAGTTGGACATACTTTTGCTAAATGCTGGTGTTGTTAATTTGGATAGCCATCAATTAACACCGGATGGGCAAGAAATGCATATGGCGACGAACCATCTCGGACACTTTGCATTAACAGGAATATTATTCGATATGTTGAAAAATACTGAAAATGCCCGGGTGGTCACTGTTAGCAGTTTGGCTTATAACTCTGGCGTGATTAATTTTGATGACTTCAGCTGGAATACACGAAAATACGACCGGTTTAAAGCATATGGGGACAGTAAATTAGCGAACCTTTTATTTATGACTCAATTGCAAAAGCAGTTTGAGCAGGCTGGAACGAGTGCAATATCTGTTTCTGCTCACCCTGGACTTACTGGAACAGACCGACAACAGTCGATAGGTATTGGTGGTGTATTTACTCGGTGGCTTGCTTCTCCGGTGAGTAAAGGCTGCCTGCCTCAATTATTAGCTGCCACTGAACCAAGTGTCCAAGCAAATGATTTTTACGGGCCCAAGTACCGGCTTATTGGGGTGCCTAAGCAGCAAAAACTGAATTCAAAAATATTCAACGCAGACGTTGCTAAAAGGCTATGGGAGTACTCTGAGGAGTTGACGGGGGTCTGTTTTGGCGAAGTGTGACCCTAAATATAAATGAACCAAATAAATGCCTTATGCGTGTCCATGCCAATGAAAACTATGTTAAGCTTATTCATACCTATCTCCATTTTATATTTTGATGAATATATTAGGGCTCTGGTTATTAAAACTAGCTTTTGAAATTGAAGGCTCCATGTGGGAGTTATTATGTCTAAGTAGCAGGAGGGAAATATGGATATTATTGTTGAAATCAGTAAGGATATTAAACAATTAGAAGTTATTTCAATTTATGAAGCTAATGGTTGGTCATCGGCTAAAGTACCTGAAAAATTAATGTCTGCTTTGCTAAATTCAGATACCTTGGTAACCGCTAGAATTGATAATAAATTGGTCGGCATTGGGAATGCAATCTCTGATGGTCACCTTGTTGTCTATTACCCTCATATGTTAGTTCATCCTCAATTTCATGGACAAGGAATTGGACGGAAAATGATGGAATTAATGCAAAGTAAATATCAATCGTTTCATCAGCAAATGCTAACTGCGGATGGTGATGCAGTAGACTTCTATAAGTCATTAGGTTTTGAGCGAGCAGGTAGAACTGAATCTATGTGGGTTTACACTGGGGATGACCACTAGCGAGCAAGTACTAACTTCATGACACTCCAATGCACCACTGGGCATAAACTTATCGGAGGAGTAATTTATCGACGCATATATATTTAATGTATTTACCGGTGAACGGGCTCTGGGAAATCCTGCTGCCGTTGTAAAACTCAGCGCTTGGTTATCAGAAAGCGAATTAAAAATGCTTTCACTAGATTTAAAGCAACCAGTCACGTCATTTTTTGTTGATAGTGAGCAAGGCTATGAGATTCGTTGGTTTGCCGGTGACACTGAAATAAACTTGTGTGGACATGGCAGTTTAGCTGCCGCCGCTGCTATTTTTGAAATGACGCCAGATCATAAGTGCTGTATTCGGCTCGTTAGCAAGTTTGGAACCATCGTTGTTCATAAATGCGCTGGTGGTTACACAATGACGATGCCTAGTTGGCAGCCTGACTATGACCCGAAATTACTTAAATATGTTAAGTTACTTGGTCTGGAGTCAGTTGATACATTTAGTACTAGAGACTTGGTTGTTGTTCTCGATAATGAGCAGCAAGTTCGTCGCTTCAAACCAGATTTTGATGTCATTAAAAGTATCAGTGACTATCATGCCGTTATTGTAACTGCTCAAAAAGGAGCTAGCGGTTATGTGTTGCGGTATTTTGCGCCAAGTATTGGTATTGATGAAGATATTGCTACAGGCTCGGCTCAGTGTTCGTTAGTTTCATATTGGTCAAATAAGTTATTGGCCAATGAGATGGAAGTTAGCCAACTATCAGCTCAAGGTGGCTATTTCCAAGTTAGTCAAAACACAGACAATAGCATTGAGTTGAAAGTAAATGTTGTACTGAAACAAGTTGTAAAGTTCAAGGAGCATGAAACTCTATGCCCAGTACTAATGTAACAACCCGGTCTTAAATGAAAACCCTACAACCACAAATAATACCGAAATGATGGTCACAGGTATGATGTGGTAGGCGAGGGAGATTAAATTGTCTTCCGTTAATTTAGGGATGATACGTAATCGTGCATCGAGAGCCAATAAGATAGTGGCCAGTAGCAGGCTTAATTTAAACACAATCAATTGTGACACTGGGTTGTCAAATGGTAACCATAAATCAAAGCTTGGTAATTGGTTATATGCCAACCAGAACCCCGATGATACTTGAATTAATAATGCCGGGATGCCGATCTTTTCAAATCCAGATTCAAAACGTTGGATTTCAGCAATATTCTTTTCTCTGAGCACTCTTGGTAAAATGGTGAAAGACAGGATCAAATGACCACCAGTCCAAATAGTGGCTGAAAGTAGATGAGCTAAGAGTATGTAGTTGTACATAATAACGTCCTTATTAATTATCTTTAAAGCGACGTATTACAAATTATGCTTAATGTAATACGCGCTTCACCTGTCTTAGTACAATAAATTAATGGCTTGTGCCTTTTTCATAATTAATTTTATTGTAAACATTGTATTTACCTGACGGCTTTTTCATTGGTATACGTTTGATTTCTTCTAAAGTATCTGCGTTATATACAATGACAGCGCCGTCGTTATCCCAAATACTCAGCAGTACGTATTTACCGTCTTTAGTGAATTCGACGTGAGCCGCTGTTTTCCCCTTGGCTGGAGATAGCGTCTTAACAATTTCAAGCGTGCTTTTGTCGATAACATGTACGCGTTCTTTGTTGGGACCAAAGAATACATCCACCCAAGCGTAACGTGAGTTACTGTGGCTACGCATGAAGAAACCCGGGCCATCCGTTTTGATCTCTTTGATCACTTCCCAGTTATCCATATCAATTACTGTCACGCGACCGTCTTTGATGTTAGGAGATGCAAATACCTGTTTGCCTTCGTATTCCCAGGTGATACCCGAGCCAAGATGGGGCATGCCGGCCATTTCGATGGTGGCAATTTTCTTCTTCGCATCAAGGTTAATCACTTGGCCGTTATGACTGTCGCGTGATGCCCCAATAAGATTTACATAGTCAGGGTCAAAGAAGAAATCATCAAGATAATCGTCAGTACGAATGCGGCGAATTGGAAATTGTTCTTCTGAATCCCAGTTTTCGACCGCGCCTTCACCGACGTCTTTGCGGTAGTCATGTGCCCAACCTTTACTGACCACGACACCACCTTCATCACTGTAGGGAATTTCCCATACTTCTTTAACGTCTTTTAACGCCACAATGAAGCTGTGACGAGGAGGGGCATTGTATACCGCACTTACCCGTGAGCTTACGCCATTTGTATCAATGGTTTCTTTCAGCATAATTGGTGATAAGTCTTTGGTATCTAAGATAACAATGTTGTTAGGTAAGTAGTTACCAACAATCGCATATTTACCGTCAGATGAAACGGCTAAGTTACGGGTATTAATACCAGCGCGTACTTCAGCCACCGTTTTCATATTATAAATATCGTATTTACTGATCCAACCATCGCGTGATGCAAAATAGACAAAACGACCGTCAGGTGAATACTTAGGGCCACCATGTAAAGCAAAGCGTGTTTTAAAGCGAGTGATTGGTTCGAATGTATCACCGTTTAACAAGGTTGCAGAGTGATCACCGAGTTCTACCACAATAAACAAATTCATTAAGTCGGCTTCAAATTGCGGCGTATTCGGTAACTTACTTTGGTCGAAATGTTCAATTCGAGTTCGGTTAATGTCAGCGATAGACCACTGCGGCAGCGTTTCTGCAGGGGAGTAAATAAACTCAACCAGTTTATCTATTTCGGTTGCAGACAATGTGCTGTCAAATGCTGGCATTTGAGTCGATAAACGACCATGTTGAATGACTTTTACTGCTTTTGATTTTCTCAGTCGAGATAAATTCTCTGGGAATAAAGCTGGCCCCATTGACCCTAATCTGCCTTCACCGTGACAGGTTTGGCAGTTTTCGGTATAAAGCTGTTTCGCCGATTTTTCAGTTTTGCTTGTTTGAGCAAAGGCAGTTTCTGAAACAAGTAAAACTAAGCAACATATAATAATGCCTGCGATGGGGAAACGCGTAGTAAACCCTTGTAAGTCTCGATAAAGTCTTTCGTATTTGAATTTGTTTTTCATTGTGACATCCTTGAGTTAAACCACTTCTACGAGATTACTCTTTAGGGTTTGTTGCACGTGTTGCTCAGCTTGTAAATAACCGGCTTTTGCCAGTGGCTTATCGGTTAGTTGATTCACCACCTCGCCAACTACGATTAATGTCGGCGGTACCACGTTATTGATTGCGGCTATTTCAGCAATGTTAGATAAAGTACCCCGATATGTTTTCTGATTGTCTTTGGTGCCAGATTGGATCAAGGCAACAGGGGTTTGGCTGTCACGACCGAATTCAATTAGTTTTTCAGTGATAGTTGGTAGTGTGTTTATACCCATGTAGAACACCACGGTTTGGGTTTTGGCAACCAGGCTTTGCCAAGGTAGATTAAGTTGATTGTCGTTTTGCATATGACCAGTAACAAAAGTACAACCAAGTGCGACACCACGGTGGGTGAGTGGTATGCCTGCATAGGTAGTGCAGCCTGATGCAGCTGTCACACCTGGGCAAAGGTGGCAGTTAACGCCATTTTTTAACAATTCTTCAGCTTCTTCACCACCACGGCCAAACACAAATGGGTCGCCGCCTTTTAAACGCAGTACTTTTTTTCCACGTTTGGCATGTTCAACCAATAATTGGTTAATTTGGTTTTGTGGTACACAGTGTTTAGCCTGTTCTTTACCGACATATATTTTTTCACTATTTTCAGGTAATAATTCGATGATATCGTCACTGACTAATCGGTCATAAATTACCACTTCAGCTTGCTCAATAAAGCGCAATGCTCTGAGTGTTAATAACTCTGCATCACCGGGGCCTGAACCAACTAAAGCGACTTCGCCTGCATTTAATATTGTTTTATTTTTCATGCTATTACCTATGTATCGAAGTTAAATTAAGTTAACTTGAATTGATTCTGGTCGTTGAGTTGCTGATGTAAAGCCGATTTCGTCGTCTGTTAAGTAACAACCTGGATCTTCTGCCCAAGCGTCACCATTAATGGCAAATGCACGTGTTCGGGTATTGCCACCGCAAATGTCAAGGTGAACGCATTCTTTACAGCGGCCTTTAACTGGGCGTGGACTCTGGCGAAAGCCAAGCATAAGTAGGTCGTTCGTATTTGCCCAAATATCAGAGAATTTATCTACTTTTACGTTACCTATGGTGTGATTCCACCAATAACTGTCAGGATGGATGGTGCCGGTATTATCGATGTTAGCGACGTTGACGCCAGATGCATTGCCACCCCAGTCAACCAAACGTTTATGCAGTTTTGCTACGCGTATCGGATGAGTATTAGCAAAGTTTTTTTCAGCCCACTGCAGCATAAAAGGACCATCAGCGTCATTATTACCGGTGACAAAATCAGTTTCGATACCTTGGTTAATGTGTGCCCATGCGCGTTCAAATAATAGGGTCATTGCATCTTTAGTCATTTGAAACATGGCATCACTGTCGGCGCTGCGTTTGCCACGACCAGAGTAATTGAGGTGAGAAAGATAAAATTTGTCGACTTTATATTCTTCCATTAGGTTGAGCATTGCTGGTAAATCTTTAAAGTTATCTTTGGTTAAACAAAAACGCATGCCGACTTTAATACCTGCCTCTTTACACAGCTTAATGGCATGCATAGACGTTTTGAAACTGCCTTCCAGGCGGCGAAAATGATCATGAAAAGTTTCAAGTCCATCAATACTAATGCCGACATATTGATATTCAGCGGCTTTGATTTGCTCAATATTGTCTTCATTGATAAGGGTGCCGTTTGTCGATAGGGCGACATAAAACCCTTTGGCTTTTGCATAGGCAGTGATCTCGAATATATCCGGGCGTAGCAGGGGCTCACCGCCAGATAAGATGATCACCGGAACGCGTGCAACATCTAGATCATCAATCGTTGTTTTGATCTGCTGAGTCGTTAACTCATCTTTAAAATCAATGTCTAAAGAGGTTGAATAGCAGTGTCTACAACTTAGGTTACAGCGGCGGATCAAGTTCCAAATAACCACAGGCCCGGGCATTTTTCTCGCTGGCGGATTTGGTGCATCAGTATTTAATGTTTTAAGAAGTTGAGAAATACGAAACATGGTTATACCTCTTTATGCTTTAAACGTAGTCCGGTCTTTTTTAATATCCGAGTACTGGTTAGCATGTCGTTACTGCGTAAATGGTTAATTAGAATATGCTGTATCTGCGCTTTATATTCGTCAATATCGTTTTGTGTTTTGCCATGTACCATGGCAAAAATATTGTAATGCCAGTGTGGCAAGTGCCGCGGACGCAGATAACAGTGGCTGACGAAAGGTAAGTCACCGATTATTTTTCCTAATCGACTCGCTTCACAATCTTCAACGTCCCAAACTGTCATCCCGTTATGTTTGTAACCCAGTTTGTAATGGTTAGGCACCGCAGCAACTCGACGAATGATGCCGCTATCCTGCATATCCTTAGTCATTGTTAAAACATTTTCTAAACTAATACCCAATTGGTCTGCTAACCAGGTGAATGGTTTAGGTACAATAGGCAGTCCATTTTGGGTTAGCAAAATATATCGGCGTTGTAACTCAGTCATAGATTGGCTTGACTCACTTGATTCAGACTTCAAAGTACAGACCGACATAAAACTCCTCCAATTTAGGCACGTTTAAAACGGTCAAACCCGTCTTTGATTCAATTGCATCAATCACATAATCTATTTCTGCTTGTGATTCTGTACCGATAACAAACCACATATTAAGTTGATGACTGCGTTCATAATTATGTGCAACTTGCGGGAAGCTATTGACTATGTCTGCTACCTCTTCAAATCTTGAATGGGGTACATCTATCGCCGCTAAAGTAAAAGCGCCGCCTAAACATGCGGCATCAAACATTGGGCCAAAGCGCGTTAAAATACCTAACTGCAGCAAGTTATTCAGTGTTTCTATGATCAGTTTTTCATTGCATACCGGCATGCCATTAAGCGTATTGTTAGCTGTTTGATAATTGATCTGCTCAGCTATCATGGCAAAAGGGCTCTCACAAATCGGCAGTCCTTTTTGTAAGGTATTGATTAAATATTTTTCGAGCGTTGAAAAAGCGTAAATTTTCTCTGCTGCGGATTCAATTGTTGCTGTTCTCATGCGCTAACCTGCCGTTGATATCTTGCGCCATGTTGCTTATAAGCTTTGTGGCTAAATAATATGTCTTTGTCGATATGACTCAATCCAAGTTCTGAGACGATTGTTGCGATTTGTGTTTCAACTTGCTTTGTTGATTGCCCGTGGATCATACAAAACAGATTGTAAGGCCAGTCGGGTAGTCGTCTCGGTCTTCTATAACACAGTGATATCTCACTTCTTAACGCCAGTTGATTGGCAATTGCGTCGATATCAATGTCGTCAATGTTCCAGACGATCATCGCGTTGGCGCTATAACCAAGCTGGCGATGTTTGACGACGAGCCCGAAACGTCTTATTAAACCTTCACTCTGCCATGTACTAATCTGTTGGATAACTTGCTGCTCTGACACTGCTGTTGAAGGCATTTGTTTTACAGACACAGTTGTTACAGACATAGCGGTTAATTGATTGGCAATTGCTAGGTAAGGCTGGCTATTAATTGGCAAACCTTGCTCTACTATTTCGCGCAGTTTGTTTAACTGATCACTGTTTAAAGATAAAATTTCTGACCCCGTTTCTAATGCCAAATTAGTCATGATGCACTCCAGAAAAATTAACTTTAAAAGACAAATCAATATGATAAGACGCTTCCATCGGTAAGACTAAAATGGGAAATCCGGTTTGACTTTCAATTTCATCAAGTACTTCCTTCAATATGATTGAGTTGCAAGCGGTGACCACAAACCACAAGTTATAATCCTTGTGGCCTGCATCGTTGTTTAGGCAATGACGGTGGCGAGCATAGTTGTGATTGACGGCATCAAACTGGTTAATGACTTCGGCAATAGTATCGAGTTGCACCGCTGGAACCGCTATTGCAGCAAGGGTGCTCGCGCCCGCTTTTTTATGGTCAAAAACGGGCCCTACACGAGACAAGATATCAAGCTTATCTAGTTGTTTGATTGCGTCGATCACTTCGTTTTCAGAATAGCCCAGTTCACCAGCAACCTGTTTGAATGGCTGAGCACAGAGTGGAAAGCCTTTCTGATACTGATTAATTAGCTGTTGCTGTAATACTGAAATAGACATAAGTTGCTCCTAAAGACCAATCTGATGGGCTCTGTTGGTAAAGAAAATACCACTAGGACTCGTTGCTTCTAGCGTTTTTAACAACTGCTGATTTTGGGTATCGTATATCTGTACTTCATTGCTATCGCGAACTGACATCCACACATTTTCACCTCGAGGAGTAAATTCCATATGCAGCACTGCGGGGCCTGGTTTTAAGGTTTTAACTAAGTCGAAACTTTCGGTATTAAATACTTGGATAGTATCGTTACGTGGGAACGCAAAATTGACCCATATCTGACGATTATCCGGTTGTGCCATAACAAAAATAGGTTGTCCATGGGCTGCTATTTCACCAACCTGTAACCAAGTCTGGGTATCAATAATAAGTACCTTGTGTTGACCAACAGCAGGCACGAATGCCAGATTACCGGCGATAGCCCAACCCTCTAGATGTGGCATTTTATATACCGGCAGTTTTTTATCACCTTTACCGTAGTCGTTTAAAATGCGCTTAACACCATTTTCCTGATGCCATAAATCAACTAATGCCATGCCGTCTTCACCGAATAATCCGGCAATGTAATAGCGACCATCAGGGCTAATTAAGGCATCGTAAGGGAAAGAACCAATGTCAGTAAACTTAGTTAATACCATTTCTTCTTTAGAGAAATCAGCTATCCATATCTCATTGGTATCAAACAAACTAAAGACAAATTTTTGTCCTGGGGCATCAACTAGACCAACAACTTTTGAGCGTGCTGGTTGTCCATTTTTAAGGGCTGGTTTATGGCTGACAATAGTTGCAGGGATGTCGGCGACAAGTTCAAGTGTTTCACTGTTGAATACTTTCACGCCACCAGGCGTATAGTTTGAAACGGCAACGAGTTTACCGTCTTGACTTATAGCGCCACCAATACTGTTACCTGATTGAATAATGCGTTTGTCGATTTTTTCTTTTAGGATATCAACCTTGGTTAAACCACCATCACGGCCGAAAACGTAGGCATAACGTTCATCACGAGAATAAACAATGGATGCATGTGATAGATCGCCTAGGCCATCAATTTCACTGAGTTCATTGTTGGTAGAATGATTTACAATTTTTACCTGACCTGTAGCGCGTTCAATAATGACCCCTAGATCGCCAGTTGCACGTAATGCAACCGTCTTATTACCGACGTTACTGCAGCCGGTAACAGCAAGCATTGAGGTTAAAGTTAAAGCCAAAATCCAATTACTTTTCATCGAAAACTCCATGTTTTAGTTGGGTCGCTAACCATTGCGCGTCACTTGCCGACAGAAATGCATTCCACGGTGGCATAGCCGTTCCAGGGCGACCTTGCAAAATGGTGCTGGTAATAAATTCGGTTGGTATATTTACAAAGTTTTCGGGTAGTAGGGCTGGACCCAATCCACCTTTCAATGTCATCCCATGACAAGATCCACAATCTTGTTTGAGTAAATGAGTTAACTGTTCTTGTCGCTCAACACTAATCTCTCCTGCTTGACCTAAGCTAGGTGAAATAACGAGTGTAGCGAGTAGTGAGTACTTAATTAACATTAACAACTTCGTCATTAATCCATCCATTAGAAACAGTTTTATTATTGCGTATGGTTATGGTTTCACATAAAAAGCATGTCTATCAATGGCTTATTCAAGAGTAATTGTTCTGGATCAATTTGTTGTTCAATTGTAAAGAATCGTAAATAGGAATTGACTTTAGTCATATTGGGGTAGTCCTAAAGTGGAGTATGTTAAATGGCAATGCGGCATATAGCCGTTAATTAAGCGTGACTTTAGATTGCGCAAGCATTTATTTGCACGCACTCATGCACTGCGTTGGTACAAAATTTTTAAACAAATTATGGCTAAACAAATGTGCGAAACAAACTAGATTGTTAGGGATATCTTATGAACAAAATGAAAATGGGATTGTCAGCGCTTAGTCTTGCTATCGGGCTTAGTGTTTCTGGTTTTAGTGGTTCAGCAATGGCTGGTGGGCAGCCTCATTTGTCTGATGCAGATTTCGAAAAAGCACAGCTACAATATTTCCAACGTTGTGCTGGTTGTCATGGTGTTCTACGTAAAGGTGCTACAGGTAAAAACCTTGAGCCCAAAAATACCTTGAAAAAGGGTCAGAAACGTCTAGAGAAAATTATCTCTTACGGTACTGAAGGCGGCATGAACAACTTTGATGATATCTTTAGCAAAAAAGACATCAGCGATCTTGCGACATTTATTCAAATGACGCCACCAGTTCCACCGGAAATGTCTATAGAGCAAATGCGTTCGCACACCAAAGAGTATGTTGCACCTAAAGATTACCCAACGAAACCGCTTCACGGTTTAAACTGGAAAAACTTCTTTGTGGTTATCGAACGTGACGCTGGTACTGCAGCAATCATCGATGGCGATACCAAGAAAATTATTACCCATATTGATACTGGTTATGCTGTACACGTAATTAAAGGTACTGAAAACCACAAAGTTGATACTGCGGAAGATGTAGGTCGTTTCTGGTACACCATTGGTCGTGACGGTAAAGTTAACAAAATCGATTTATGGCAAACACCTGATAAAATGTTAGTTGCTGAAACGAAGATGGCTTATGACGCACGTGATATCGCGGTATCAGGTGACGGTAAATACGTTATCGCTGGTGGTTACTGGCCTGCGCATTTCGTTATCATGGATGCTGTTACGTTAAATCCACTTAAAGTTGTATCTACTCGTGGTTACAACACGAAAGGTGAATTCATTAATGAAGCACGTGTAGCGGCTATCTACACAGCACCGAAAACGTCTTCATTCATCGTAGCAGTAAAAGAAACTGGCCAAATGTTGCAAGTTGATTATAAAGATATAGATAATCTGACCATCACTAGCATCGCATCAGCTGAATTCTTGCATGATGGTTTCTTCGACCCAACAGGTCGTTACTTCCAAATCGCAGCAAACGCATCAAACAAGATGGTTGTTATTGATACCAAGGAACGTAAGTTAGAAGCAATGATCGACGTTGATACGCTTCCTCACCCTGGTCCTGGCGCTAACTGGATTGATAAAGAGTGTGGCCCTGTAGGCGGTACAACTCACTTAGGTACTGGTCTAGTATCTGTGTGGGGTAACGATCCAATCGGTAACCCTGATAAAGCATGGAAACTTTGTTATGAAGTTGAAACTGATGGTGCTGGTGCATTCATCCGTACCCATGAGACATCACAATATGTTTGGGCTGATCAGCTGAAACACCCTGAACCAGAAGTTCAACAGTCTGTGCAAGTATTTGATAAAGATACTCACGAAATCGTTAAAACTATCCGTGTAACTGAAGACGAAGGTAAAGCAGCTCTTCACATGGAATTCAACGATGACGGCAGTGAAGTTTGGGTTTCAGTTTGGAACCGTAAAGATGCGAAGAACCCAACGGGTGAGATCGTGATTTATGATGCGAAAACGCTAAAAGAAATTACGCGTATTAAAGGACTCACTACGCCAACTGGTAAGTTCAACGTATTCAACCGTGTGAACCACAAAACTTAATTTTTTGTAAACTGACAAGCAAGCCACACTTTCTTTAAAAATAGCTTATAAGACGTTGTTTTTATTAATAAGGAGAATGTGGCTTGTTTTTTATCATTGTTTAAAAAATAGCGGCACCCGAGGGAGTCAACATGGAAAATAATAAAAAACGGTGGTCTGGATTTTGGAGTAAGAAATTGATTTTGGGTACATCAATTTCAAGTGCTGCAATTTTATTTATCGCAGGGATCATCTTTTGGGGTGGCTTTAACACCGCAATGGAAGCAACAAACAAGTTAGAGTTTTGTATTAGCTGTCATGAAATGAATGACAATGTTTATCAAGAGTACAAACCAACAATTCATTATGCCAATAGAACCGGTGTGCGCGCGGGATGTCCAGATTGTCACGTTCCTAAGCCTTGGATTTATAAAATGATCCGTAAGGTCCAAGCATCTAAAGAAGTCTTCTCATGGTTAACGGGCAAGATTGATACTCCGGAAAAATTTGAAGCTCATAGATTAACGATGGCAAAAAGTGTCTGGAAGGTAATGAAAGAGACCGATTCTAGAGAGTGTCGAAATTGTCATAATCTACAAAATATGAATCCTGAATTTCAGAAACCACGCGCTAGAAAACAGCACATGACTGCAATTGAGGTAGGGCAAACGTGTATTGATTGCCATAAAGGCATTGCGCATAACAATGTTCGTCACATGCTAACGGATGAGGAACTGGAAGAGTTAGAACGTCCAAACCCTGAATTCATTAGACCTTTGCCTGAGCTCTACAAACAAGGCATGGTAAATGTTGAAAAAACAGAGAAAAAAGCAGCGCAAGATCGATTAGAGGCTAAAAAACTTGCTCAAGCTGAAGTACAGGCGCAAATTGATGCTGCTGTAGCACAGGCCGTTGCAAGTCAGCCTAAGTCAGATGGTGCAACTGCAGCACCAACCCAACAAGAAAGTGCGATCAATGTAGATTGGTCCAAAGCGGGTAGTCGAGAAATAACCGTGTTCTATCCTGGTACAGCGTCGATAGAATGGATCCATGGTCGAGATCACGGTGGTAAACGTGCATTTACCAAAGGTGAACGCTGTGTTGATTGTCATGATACAGAAGTTGCAGAGATGGGGGCGAGTATTGTGTCGGGAGAAAGTGAGAAAGACTTAGAACCGACAATCATCCCTAATAAACGAGGCTCTATACCACTCACCGTTGATAGTACTTATGATGATGAATTCTTATATATGCGATTCAGTTGGAAAGAAGGCAAACATACGCCTGCTCCTTTTGTTGAAGGTGGTAAAATGGATCCGGACAATGCGGTTAAGATCGCTGTGATGTTAGCGACCGATGAAGTTGAGTATGCCGACCGAGCAGGTTGTTGGGGTACTTGCCATGTTGATGCTGAGAGTATGCCGTTGCAACCGACAATTGCAGAGTATAGTAAGAGTTCATTAGCAGGTCGTACTGAGATCTCCAATATCGTGACTAAATATATCAAAGAAAGTCGCACCAAAGTTGAGTTAAAAGGACGTCGAGGCAAAAAACTAGGCGGCTGGGATAAACTTAAAGATGAGGCTGATATTGAAGCACTCGTGGAGGAAGGTAAGTACATGGACCTGATTCGATATAGTGTTGGTACGAAAAAAGTTGAAGATGGCTCGATTATGGCTGATAGACAAATGCATAACGGCCAAGGCGCAACGGTTGAATCTACCTTCATTGGCGGAACTAGAACCGTGATCTTTAAACGTAAGCTAGTTTCTGGTGAAAAAGGCGACATCAACTTGGATACAGCCAATACCTACAACTTTGGTTTTGCTATTCACGATGATTACACCAAATCTCGCTATCACCATGTATCACTTGGCTATAAATTGGCATTTGATAACGAGGAAGCTGAGGTTAACGCCATTAGACAATAACCAAGTGGCGTTACAAACTTAATTACAAAAAGCACTATATCACCCATATAGTGCTTTTTTTGTGTTTGATAATTACGTTTAGTCGGTAAGCGTATTATTTGTAGCAATAATAATGTTGTGATCTGTTGAATTTATGACTATGTTTTTGAATATATAGCGATTATATTCACTAACATGATTTAGAATAAGCAATGAAGCTTATTTAATATGCGCGAATAAAGCATATG
>Ga0209396_1002437_pt1 | contig 19533 bp, 14 predicted proteins | sample GOMGulsemesocosm_6_FD_184638 | JGI IMG/M metagenome (GOLD analysis project Ga0209396, IMG submission 184638) | Methane-oxidizing microbial communities from mesocosms in the Gulf of Mexico - GOM8C Gulf of Mexico (SPAdes) (version 2) | ecosystem: Environmental > Aquatic > Marine > Cold seeps...
GATGTTCAAGTGCTAGACCATATTAACGTCGCTCATGGTACACATCACTTGCTGAGCGTGGACTGATAAAGCCAACCATGGAAGGGGGCAGGTTCTCAATTAGGGAAAACGGGAACTTGCAATCCCTTGTGTATAAAGGACTCTGCACTAAATAGCCTTGTGAGGGGCTCATTTACACGTTATACAACAAAAGAGGAAGCTGAGTATGGCTGAAGTTGAAGCGATTAAAGAGAATGATTCTATTAAGCTAATCAGTCACTTATTGGAGATTAGATGCAGTAAGCAAATGTCAGATATTTGGAACATTGGCTTGAACCTAGCATTACGAATATCTGACTTGCTGTCAATCAAATTTAGCGACATTCAAAGCGACCGATTAGTGATTAAAGAATCAAAAACAGGCAAATTAGCCAACATCAAATTAAACAGTAAAGTGATTAAATACATAAGGAGAATTCAACAAGAGCACCCAATGCATATTTACTTGTTTCAATCATACCGAAACCAACAGGCAATTAATGGAATGCCAAAACCACTATCAAGACGTTCAGTAACAAAAGCGTTTGCCCTGGTTGGTGAGGAGTTAAAGCTTAACCTAGGTACTCACTCGATGCGTAAGACTAGAGGTTATCATCTATATAAACAGACCAAAGATATCGGCAGAGTAATGAAAATGTTGCGTCATGGCTCAGAGGGCGTGACTCTTAGATATATCGGTATAACCCAGGACAACATTGATAAAGACTTTGTTGAACTGGAAATTTAAATGATAGGGGGGGACCCCTATTTTTATTTTTTTGAACTAAGAGTTTAATTTTTTAGCACTTTTGTACCTATTTAATTGTGGAGTGCAGTAACTAGTTATTTAACTTCTCCTGCTGCGTTATTATTTTTAATAAACCTGTTGATAAATTCATTTTTTTCTAATCTAATAAAAGACATAAATTTAACCTTCATTGAGAAAAATGTGACTACGAGCTTCAATATATCAACAGACGATACAGGAAATAATTTAGTTGTTTCGATAACCCCTTTTTCTGTAGCCCAGCATATTTTAAAAATAAACAAATTTAATTTTAATTTACCTGTTGTTAGTGAACGAATAATAACTGACGGCATAGAGGTTGTTTTCGAAGAGTCTGTAGATTTAGATACATTAAATAGGCACCTAGAAACCTTTTCTGAGAATGAACTAAATAAAATTGCTGAACAATAATAAACCATGATAGTGCAAGTCTTGATGTGAAAATTAATATGAGAACAGTAACAAAAGATAATTTGAAGAGAAAATAAACATTAATCGTCTAGGTCATTAATGTCCTAGACTTTATGCCGTTTAAATTTTCTACATCAAAGGCTTACTACATACAGTCGTTACAATAACATACATTGACCATTCCCCAATTTTCCCATATTCTCTCATTAACTATTTTTGATTCTTTTAGCCAACACGAGATAACACTCTGAATGGTAGACCAAATTTTAACCTTGAAAGAGGTGGCAGCTTATTTGAAGCTAGCCGAAAAAACAGCTTATAGATTGGTAAGCGAAGGAAAACTTCCTGGCTTTAAAGTCGGTGGTTCATGGCGTTTTAAACGTGAAGATTTAGAAGCATGGATAGAAAAACAAAAGGACAAGGAATGATACCTAGTTATAAACAATTTATGCGACCTTTTCTAGAAATAGCAAAAGAGGCTAATGGATCAGAAGTAAAGCTTAGAGATGTTATCAATCAACTAGCTGAGAACTTAAATCTTACAGAAGAAGAGCGCTCACAAACTTTCTCTAACGGTAAGCAAACAGTATTAGATAACAGAGTTGGCTGGGCTCGCACCTATATTACGAAAGCAGGTTTGCTCGAAGCAACGAAGCGTGCTCACTTTGTTATTACACAAAGAGGCTTAGAAGCACTAGAAGACCCAAACACGGTCATTGATAATAAGTACCTTGGTCAGTTTGAAGAGTTTGTTGCTTTTAAAGGAAAGAAGCCTGATAACGCTCCTTCAAACGTTGATGAACAGACAGACAATAATAGTGTCAATGAAGATGCTACGCCTGATGAGGCTTTACTTACCGCCTATAAAAAAATTAATGATGCATTAGCCGCAGAAATACTCGGTCGTACACGTAAGGTAACCCCTGACTTCTTCGAAGACTTACTTATCGAGTTACTTCTAGCCATGGGATATGGCGGTACAGGTGAAGGTGCTGCTCACGCATTGGGTAAATCCGGTGACAATGGAATTGATGGTGTTATAGATCAAGACCCGCTTGGCGTAGATCAGATATACATACAAGCTAAACGCTATGCTCAAGGTAATAACATTGGCTCAGGCGATATTCGTGATTTCTTTGGCGCGCTGAATCTTAAAAAAGCACAAAAAGGTATTTTTATAACCACGTCAGACTTTACCTCTTCGGCAACGCAAACGGCTAAAGATTTAGGTATGCGGATAGTACTTATCAATGGTAAAGAATTAGCCAAACTTATGCTGCGATACAACATAGGTAGTAGAGACGAACAAGTACTACACCTGAAAAAAATAGACGAAGAATTTTTTGACGCGTAAAACAAATAACATAGCGTCCACAAGCGAATTAAGCATTAGGAATAAAATTAATAATGAACAAACAACAATTAGCCGCCAAAATCTGGGAATCAGCCAACCAGATGCGGTCAAAAATAGAAGCCAACGAATACAAAGATTACATTTTAGGTTTTATCTTCTACAAATACCTAAGCGATCAACTGGTGCAGTTTGTGACCAAAGAAGACATGACCGAAGCAGACATTAAAGCCCTAAGTGAAGCCGATCCAGAAACAGTTAAATACATCCAAAGCAACCTCGGTTATTTTATTGCCTACGACAACTTATTCTCTACCTGGGTTGACCCTAACTCTGACTTTGACGAATCTAACGTACGAGATGCACTTTCCGCTTTTAGCCGATTAATTGATACCAACCACAAAAAGCTATTTGACGGTATTTTTACCACGCTCGAAACTGGCTTAAGTAAACTCGGCGAAAGCGCAGGTAAACGCACCAAAGCCATTAGTGACTTACTGCATTTGATTAAAAGCATTCCCATGAATGGCAACCAAGGCTACGACGTACTGGGTTACATTTACGAATACCTTATTGAAAAGTTTGCCGCAAACGCAGGTAAAAAAGCGGGCGAGTTTTATACCCCGCACGAAGTATCGTTACTCATGTCGCACATTATCGCCCATGAATTAAAACACAAAGACACCATTAAAATTTACGATCCAACCAGTGGCTCAGGCTCCTTGCTGATCAACATAGGTAATGCCGTAGCGCAATATGCCAAAAGCAAAGACAATATTACCTATTACGCCCAAGAACTAAAAGCCAACACTTATAACTTAACGCGTATGAACTTAATTATGCGCGGCATTAAAAGCAGCAACATTAAAACCCGCAATGCCGACACCCTAGAAGACGATTGGCCATATTTTGATGAGAGCGACCCGCAAGGTACATACGAAGCCTTATATGTAGATGCCGTGGTTTCTAACCCGCCATATTCACAAAGCTGGGATTCAGCCCATAAAGAAAGCGACCCACGCTATTCGCGTTTTGGCCTAGCCCCCAAAACCAAAGCCGACTTTGCCTTTTTATTACACGACTTATACCACTTAAAACCCGATGGCATTATGACCATTGTATTGCCGCACGGTGTATTGTTCCGTGGTGGTGAAGAAGGGAAAATTCGCACCCAGTTAATTGAAAACAACCATATTGATACCATTATCGGCTTACCCGTCAATATCTTTTTTGGCACCAGTATTCCTACCGTTATTTTGGTATTAAAACAAAAACGAAAAAACAACGATGTGTTGGTCGTAGATGCCTCAAAACACTTTTTAAAAGAAGGCAAAAACAACAAGCTACAAGCCAGCGACATCAAACGCATTACCGATGCCGTGATTAACCGTGAAAGTATCGACAAATTCTCGCAACTGGTCAGCAAGCAAACCCTGCGCGACAACGACTATAATCTTAATATTCCGCGTTATGTCGACTCCTCAGCAGCCGCGCAAAGTTGGGATTTACACGCCACCATGCTAGGCGGCATTCCCAACAGCGAAATTGCCAACTTACAAACTTACTGGCAAGCCTTACCTGATTTACACAAAGCACTGTTTAGCCCAAAGTCGACCAGCTACAGCGAACTTGCCATTGCCAAAAATGCGGTAAACGCCACCATTACCCAGCACTCGCAAGTGGTTGCGTTTATCAATACTTACAACCAAGCCTTTAACGGCTTTGACGACTATTTAAACACCATCCTTGTTCAAGGCTGGCAAACCGTAAGCCGCAACCAACAAGAAGCCGAACTAAGTGAGGAGTTATTCAATCGTCTAGCACCTATTGCACTCATTGATAAATACCAAGCCTACCAGCATCAAAGTAACCAATGGCAAATTATCAGTGCCGATTTAGAAATGATGCAAACCGAAGGCTTTGCTGCCACTAAATTGGTAGACGCCAATATAGTAATTAAAAAGAAAAATGGCAAAGATACCGAAGTGCAAGACAGTGTAACTCCTTGGAAAGGCCACATACTGCCTTTTGATTTAGTACAACAAACACATTTAACTAGTGAGCTACAAGCCTTAGCATACCAAGAAAGACGCTTAGCTGAAATCACCTCGTTATATGAAGAGATTTTAGAATCCTTGTCTGAAGAAGACAAAGAGCAAGACACCGTAAAAGAAAGCAAAGACGGTTTTGTAAATACGGAAGTAGGTAAGGCGGCTAAAGCGTTTTTAAAAGAACAAAAACATAGCAAAACCAAATCTTCCGAAGATAGCTTTGAGCCAGAAGAAAAGTATAAGGCCAAAATTATTCAAGTAAGCGAATTAATTGACGAAGATAAAGCTCTTAAAAAAGCAGTAAAAGAGGCAACTATCGCTCTGCACCTAAAAACTAAAGCCACCATAGAATCCTTAACCGACGAGCAAGTTAACAACCTAATTAACCTTAAATGGATTGCTCCATTAAGCACGGAGCTCGCCGCTATGCCAAGCGCAGTTATTACCCAGCTCACCAGCCAAGTACAAGCGCTTGCTGATAAATATGCCGTGACTTATTCGCAAGTCGCCAACGAGGTAAAAACCACCGAGAAAGCGCTGGCCGAGATGATGGGCGAACTGACGGGCAATGAGTTTGATCTGCAAGGTTTGAATGAACTCAGCAAGTTATTGAAAGGCGAATAATATGTGTGTGGAAAAGAATGTACCAGAGATTCGGTTTAAAGGTTTCGAAGGCGAATGGAAGCTGTTCTCACTAGGAGAGCTTGGTTCAGTTGCGACAAATAAGCGTATATTTATTCATCAAACTTCGTTAATCGGCGACGTGCCTTTTTATAAGATTGGTACTTTTGGCAGAGAACCAAAAATGTTTATCTCTCAAGAGCTTTTTGAAGATTATAAAAAACGATATCCGTTTCCTGAAAAAGGTGATCTATTGTTTTCTGTGATAGGTAGTATAGGGAGAGTTGTCGAATACACAGGTGAAGATGAATATTTTCAAGATTCAAATGTTGTATGGCTTCAACATAATGGATCAATTGTAAATTCATTTTTAAAACAATTTTATTCGATCGTAGAATGGGAAGGGATAGAAGGCAGCACAATTAAGCATCTGTATAACCGAACTATCCTTGGGACAAAAATTCAGACGCCGACCAGGGAAGAACAAACCCAAATCGGCAACACCTTCCAAAAGCTCGATAGCCTAATCAACCAACACCAACAAAAGCATGACAAGCTCAGCAGTATTAAAAAATCTATGCTGGAAAAGATGTTCCCAAAACAAGGCGAAAACCTCCCAGAGATTCGGTTTAAAGGCTTTAGTGGGGAGTGGGAGGAGAAGGCGTTAGGGGATGTTTCAAAAATAAAAACGGGTAGTTCCAATAGAGAAGACTCAGGACTTGATGGTGACTACACTTTTTTTGATCGGTCTGAAGATATTAGAACCAGCAATATTTTTCTATTTAACTGTGAGGCAATAATTGTTGCTGGCGAAGGTTCTGATTTTATACCAAAATATTTTGTTGGAAAATTTGATTTGCATCAACGTACATATGCAATTATGGAATTTGATAATTGCGACGGTAAATACCTATTTTATTACATTCATCTTTTCAGAAAACACTTTTTAGATCAAGCTGTTGGCTCTACTGTAAAATCTTTAAGGCTTCCCATGTTTGAAGAAATGCCTATAAAGGTGCCAGAAAAAGAAGAACAAGCCAAAATCGGCAACTATTTCCAAAAGTTAGATGAACTAATCAATCAACACAAGCAGCAAATCACCAAACTCAATAACATCAAGCAAGCCTGCTTGAGCAAAATGTTTGTATAGCAGGGAGCGAATATGACTACTTTTAAAACAGAAGCGCAATTTGAACAAGCCTTTATTGAACTTCTTAGACACAAGGGATGGGGTGAGTATCCCGTTTTAAAAAATAAGACCGAAGCGGATTTACTGCAAAACTGGGCAGATATTTTACTTAAAAACAATAGTCAGCGTGATCGTTTAAATGATATACCGCTAACCAGTGGTGAAATGCAGCAAATACTTGAGCAAATAAAAGAGTTAAAAACGCCGCTAAAACTCAATGGCTTCATTAATGGTAAAACCGTGGCCATTAAGCGCGACAATCCAGCAGATCCATTGCATTTAGGCAAAGAAATCAGCCTTAAAATATACGACAGGCAAGAAATATCTAAAGGCCAAAGTGTTTACCAAATTGTGCAACAACCCAAGTTTGAACGCGGTAGTCCGCTGCGTAATGACAGGCGTGGCGATGTGATGTTACTCATTAACGGTATGCCGGTAATCCATGTAGAACTTAAACGTAGTGGCGTGTTTGTAAGCGAAGCGGTTAATCAAATACAAAAATACAGCGCCGAAGGCATGTTTAGCGGGCTGTTTTCGCTGATCCAAGTCTTTGTGGCTATGGAACCCAATGAGGCAAAATACTTTGCCAACCCAGGGGGCGATTGCAAATTTAACCCCGACTATCAATTCAACTGGGCCGATTTTAACAACGAACCTAAGAATCATTGGAAGGACATTGCAGCCGAGCTACTGTCTATACCTATGGCGCATCAGTTAATTGGTTTTTATACCGTGGCCGACAATACCGATGGTGTGCTAAAAGTGATGCGTAGCTACCAAATTGAGGCAGCCAAAGCCATCTCCGACAAAGTGGCCAAAACCAATTGGAAGCAGTTAGGTGGCAATGCAAGCAATAACAGCGAGCGCCTTGGTGGTTATATTTGGCATACCACAGGCTCGGGCAAAACCATGACTAGCTTTAAATCGGCGCAACTTATTACCCAATCGAAAGATGCCGATAAAGTCCTTTTTTTAATGGACAGAATTGAGCTAGGCACGCAATCGCTGGCGGAATACAACAACTTTGCCTGCGATGGTGAAGAAGTACAGGCCACCGAAAATACCAGCGTATTAATTACCAAATTAAAAAGCACCGACCCCGCCCAAACCTTAATTGTTAGCTCCATTCAAAAAATGAGTAACATTGTTGAGGCCGTTGATGATGAAGGCACTGCGGCTAATTCGGCAGACATCGACACAATTCGCACCAAGCGGTTGGTGTTTATTATTGACGAAGCGCACCGCTCTACAATGAGCTCTGGAACTGACGATAAAGATGGCATGTTGGTTACTATCAAAAAGACATTCCCTACAGCTTTATTCTTTGGTTTCACGGGCACACCCATCTATGATGAAAACCAAGTAAACAAAAATACAACCGCCGATGTTTTCGGTAAGGAGCTACACCGCTACAGCATTGCCGATGGTATTCGCGATGGTAACGTATTAGGGTTTGATCCGTACAAAGTCCCAACTTTTAGAGACAGTGACATTAAACAAGCGGTCGCCTTAGCCCAAGCAAAAGCAGATAACGTTACTGATGCTATGGCCGATCCAGCCAAAAAGAAAAAATTTAATCACTTTATGAACGACGTGCCTATGGCAGGCAAAAAGGATGCAACGGGTAAATACAACAAAGGCATAGAAGACGATATCCCCAAAAGCCAATACTTAACCGATACCCACCAAGAAAAAGTGGTGGCTGATATCATTGATAGATGGGATGTGCTAAGCCAAGGCAATAAATTCCATGCCATTTTTGCCACCAATAGCATCGCCGAGGCCATTGATTATTACCGTCGCTTAAAAGCCGCCAAACCTGAGCTTAAAATATCGGCCTTGTTTGACCCAAATATTGATAACGATGGCGGCAGCAGCGACCGAGGCCCCACATTCAAAGGTGATGGATTAGAAGAAATCATGAGCGACTATAACGTGCGTTATGGTCAAGATTTTGATTTTGCACGCCATAGTGCCTTTAAAAAAGATATAGCAGCACGTCTTGCTCATAAACAACCTTACGAACGTATTGCTAAGGACCCAACAAATCAGCTTAATTTACTGATTGTGGTAGATCAAATGCTCACAGGGTTTGACTCAAAATGGCTCAATACCTTGTATTTAGACAAGGTGATTAGATACCAAAATATTATTCAAGCCTTCTCGCGTACTAACCGCTTGTTTGGCGCAGACAAACCCCACGGCATTATTCGCTATTACCGCTGTCCGCACACGATGGAACAACATATTGAAGATGCGGTAAAACTCTATTCGGGTGATAGGCCCATCGGCTTATTTGTAGACAAACTTGAAAGCAATCTAGAAGCCATGAATGATTTGGTGGCTGACATTACTGAGTTGTTCATTAATGCCGGTGTGCAAAACTTTGAAAAACTGCCAGAAGACGATACCGCCTGCGCAAAATTTGCCGATTTATTTAAAACCTTTAACCAACATTTAGCAGCCGCCAAAGTTCAAGGTTTGCATTGGGATAACCTTACTCACAGTTGTGGTGAAAACGATGACGTACATGACGTGACTCTTGCTATTGATGAGCAAGCTTTTTTAGGCCTTGCGCTACGTTATAAAGAATTAGTCGGCAAAGGTGAAGGTAGCGGCGGTGGCGGCGGTGATGTACCTTTTGATATTGTTGGGTATCTCACTGAAATTCCTACTGGCAAGGTCAACGCAGACTATATGAACAGCCGTTTTGATAAGTTTTTAAAAGAGCTTAATCAACATCAAGACCAAGCGAGTATTGAACTCACCTTAAACGAGCTGCATAAATCGTTTGCTTCACTTACACAAAGCGAGCAAAAGTACGCCAAGCTATTTTTACACGAATTACAGCGTGGCGATGCTCAGTTGATAGATGGCCACAGCTTTAGAGATTACATCAACGACTACAAAGACATCGCAGACAACGCGCAAATCAACGCCGTGGTAAACGCTTTAGGATTAGACAAAAACAAGCTGATGGCGTTAATGGCTGACAAGGTAGACGAGACAAACCTCAACAACTTTGGCCGCTTTGATGCGCTAAAAGAAACGGTGAATAAAGAACAAGCCAAAGTCTACTTTGAAAAAAATGACGGTACAGTTATACCGGCCTTTAAGTTGAATATGCGCATCGCTCAATTTTTAAAGCAGTTTATTTTTGCACAAGCTGACAGCGAGTTTATTCATGAACTAGATGATGTGATTGATGACACTAAATCCGCGATTCCTATTCCTTTGATTTTTGGTGATAAAAAGCTTTATCAGGATTCTCAAATATCTAAACTTAACAATACTCAAGAATTAGGTGCGATCACTTTAAAAACTGATTTAACGTATGAGGATAATCCCGCCTCTTTAATGGCGAGCGGCCATTATACTGAATTAAAAGCTCTTGGTGTTGTTTCAAGTAGTGTTTTAGATACAACAATGGTTGCTTTAATTGAACTTGAACAAATCACTAAAGAGTTAGATATTCCCTTATATCAAGATGGACAAAGCGGTATTGTCTGGGCACTAAAAGAGACTAGGAAAGGTAGTGTTTATAGTGAGTTTATTGCCTATTTAGTTCAAGTTGTTGGAGATGAAAGCTATAAACCAGTTATTGAAACCGTTATTATTGCTGGTAGTTATGATTTAAGTAAAAGAGCTTTAGGTTATGCTTTTATTACGATTCCCTCACGTTTAATGGCAAAGCGAAAAGAGAAAAATAAAGAAAAGTTAAAACTAACCCAAGATGAAATTGCAGAAAAAGAACAAATAGATCACTCTCCAAATGTAGTTAATTTTAGAGCTAACGAACAGTTAATGGAAAAATGGAAACAAACAGAGCATTAATAATGTGATTCGTTTTAATTGAAAAGGGCCATAAACGAAAAGTAAAAGCATTCTTACTTTTCGTTTAACATACAACCATATAAGGAGTAGTTGTATGTGACAAACTTAGCGTACCGATTATTGTTAGCTATATGAAATTATAATTACCATGATTGGGTTCCTGAACAGCGAGAAGCATATAAGCTTTGGGAACAAATTAATCTTAGAGTAATTCAATAGATACTAAAAAGCCGCTAATAGCATTATTAACGGCTTTTTCTTTAGTTTGCAGTGTTTGATGTTTCCCACTGCTCTATGTCTTCTAATCGCCAAAATGGACGCGCTAATGGTGGACTGACAGGAGTAGGGAAGTTATCTGTTTTCCTCCAACGCCAAAGAGTCTGCCTGCCAATGCTATAGCGATTTAATATGTCGTTTGTTGTTAGTATTGATTTCATCAATCTACGTCTGTTGTATAAATGATGCTGCTATTTATATACATTTATTCTACTGTTTTACTCTATACTTTTTTTGTTAAAAATCATTGTGTTCTTAAAAATATAAGGATGATCTTTGTTTTAAAGTATAATAGAATCAAATAGATAATATATGCACATATACTAAAGCTAGGACTGCGAACAATAATGATAAGAAATATCACATTTAGAACACAATTAGTCGGTAGTGTTAGTGAGTTTTGTACCGAAAGCCAACTAGTGATTCTGAATGATAATTTGAATTTGGTAGAGCTTATTGTTTTACTTGCTCGTTATCAAGAAGAAGGAAAAAGTCTTTGTCCCAACGTTTATTTAACAAACGAGATACAAACGCTTTTATCGATGATACCAACAAGTGACTTCCTAAAAATAGGCAATACATCTTTAGATATTGAAGGAATAAAAACAGCTATAAAAAAATGTGCACCATTGGCTGAACGTGGCTGGTTACTTTACTTGAATGGTAGTACAAGTGGTATCGAATATGGCTTATTTAAGGGACCTAGTAATCCTATTTCTGTATTAGTTGACGATGTCATAATGAAAGAGAATGCCGATTACCCAGTAGTTAAAGTTTTTCAGGTAGCGTCAGACTGTGTTGAAGTTCGGTCCAATTCAGGTGTTATATTTAATATATTTCTCAATCATAGGAAAGAAAATAGTTCGGCTCCTTTAAAAAGTTTAGACTCTTTAGTACAAGCCATAACAAAATTGACAGAAGTGGTCTATCAAGAACAGGCACTTACTTTCTTGAATAGGTTGTTTTTTGAGTCATTGAGAAATTCACATGGATGTTTAATTGCTGTGACTGATAGTGATTCTGCTCCGGAATGCTTGGCTCAAGATGGAATTATTTTGGATGAACCCATTGATTTTTATAGATTGGTAGAGCAAGCAATTAAGGACAAAGGGGATACTTCTAACTTAGAAAGTAAAGGAGCTTTATTGCAAGGGATGCTGAATTCTGATGGGATAACTTTGTTTGATAGTCGTAGCCGGTTGTTAGGTTATAACTGTTTCGTGAAGCCAGATAGTGAAGAAGAGACACTTAGTATTAACGGAGGTGCAAGAAAACGTGCTTTTGGCAGCTTAAGCTCCAAGGTGGGTACGGAACTATCTGCTGTGTTTATACAATCCCAAGACGGGTGGACAGAATATAAAGGAAGTAATGATGAGTAATATCGTTTTATGGCAACCCGAGAGTAATGATGTAATACCAGTTGCAGCAAGAAGTGCAACGGAAATATCAAGTTATGCGGTTCAATTGAGCACCCGAGATAAGAACCAAATAGCATCAACCTTAGATAACGGTTTTTATGAAATGGGTGTCAACTATTTGTGGGAAAAAACGACTCATGCTTTAAAGAAAGAATTAGCTTCTGTAGGTATAGGTTTGCTTGGTGAAATGTTGGGCAAAACAGATGTTGATGAAGATGACGATGTTAACGATGTATTGACCACCAGAGATGCTATAAAACTAGCTGAAGAGCTCGGTATTGTCAATTCAACTGATGCGATGCGTTTAAGGCATACCAATGAGCTAGTTAAACATTTTTTTGACCTCGATGCTGCAGATGGTCAACATGCTGTTATGGATGAGCTTGAAGCTCTAAATTCCTTGAAAAATTGTATTAAAGGTGTGCTAGGGAGAGAGAAGGTTGAAGTTTCTAAGCCTTTTATAGAGTTTAGAGAATCATTAGAAAATACAACATTCGCCAAGGATGATCCTCTTGTTGATATGCTTAAAAGTTCCCCTTATTTTTTCTATAAACTGACTATTAGTGTCTTGATGAATGCAGCTAAAAATAATTCAGGTGCACATTTAGAGCACGCCTTAGCTAATATTAATTTATTAATCCCTATGATGTGGGACTCTCTTAGCCATGATGAAAAGTGGCAGATAGGTCATACATATTCTGAAATGTTCTCCGAAGGTAAGACTGCTTCGGTTAAAGGAATTAAAAGGGCTTTATTAAGAGTCAAAGGCTTTGACTTTGTTCCTGAAAACCTTAGAAGTGATACGTTTGTAAAAGCTGCTGATGAAGTAATTAAAGCGCATGAGGGCATGAATAATTTCTATAATGAAGCAACCCCCGTTCGAAGCTTATCTAAATTAGGATCTTCTATACCTAAACCTGCACTATCAGCATGTTTCTCTGCTTTGTTAAGTATAGTTTTGGGGAATAGCTATGGTACTTCTTGGGATGCTGTGTCAGTTGCTAATGATTTGTTGAAAAAAATGTCACCCAGTGATTGGGAGTATTATTTAACACACGCTTTACCGAGTGATACAAGAATACTGTCTAAACTTTCAGATTCTAATCCTAGAGAAAACTGGATTGAAAATGTTGTGAAAAAATTTGATTTTAATGAGTTGACCATCAAGAACTCAAAAGTGGAACGACTAGTTAAAGCTTCTTTGGAAGGGAAAGATACTAAAGTTAGAGCCTTAGCGAAAGATATAGGTGCCGAATATTATGGAAAATAGCTATTGGGTTAAGTAGGTTAACTTATTAAAGGAATATCATGAAATATAAAGTCCCTAATTGGTCATCTTTAACACTGTTAGGTCAATCCAAATTAGTAAAAATGACTATGCTAATACCTATTTTTGGCTACTTAATATTATTTAATGAAAGTGTAGTATCTTTTGTTTTAACTTCTTTTGATTTGGTTGGTTTGGGTTTTACTGAAGTTCAAGAAAAAACCAAGCTATATTATATCTATTTTGGATTAACATCATTAGGGCTAGCTTCATTTGTTTATCAAATATCATGTCCACAATTAATGAAAGAGTACTCATCAGTTCGACAATATTTACGAGAAAATATTGATTATATGACATTACACAGAGTTGAAAGTATATGTAATCATGTGGTTACGATAAATGGTTCTACTCACCAGGTAACAAGTAATATCCAAGATATCATTAGAAGGATAAATTATGAACAGCTATCGTCCCCTGAAAAGGACGACTTACTTCGAAATGCTTCCATTGATTTGTTGCAACACTTTTGGAATTTAAGTACGTGGTCTAGTTTCTCATTGAGGGTATTGGTATCTGTACTTTTTATCATAGGCTTTTTATGTTTAATTATTCCTTCTTTTAAGATGTTTGTAGCTGTTCTTAGTTCATTCGTCAGTTAATTATCGGCATATATATTGTTTAATCGCTACGTTACAAATATATTCCCAGAAATTAAAGGGGATATGGTCCAAACGAATTTTTCCGACTTTTTAAGGATGGAAAGTATTGTTTTATTGGGTGACCCTGGCGCTGGGAAAAGTCACTTGTTTCAAGGTGGTTGTCAGTCCGAAAACGGATTGTTTTTTACTGTTGATACCTTTTTGACCTATGCAGATGATAGATGTAAAGATCGTATAATATATATTGACGGATTAGATGAAAGACGCTCGTCTTTGGCTAATTCAAGTGTTTTTATTGAAATAATTAAAAAATTAATAGAAATAAAACCTTTAAAAATCAGAGTTTCATGTCGTGTTGCTGATTGGTTAGGCTCTACAGACTTAGAGTTATTCAAACCTTTTTTTGATGGGCTTGGAAGTTACAGTGTTATTTCACTTGAAAAGCTACAAGTATCAGAAATAAAACTGATACTGAAACAAGTATTAGATCAAGATGTTACTGATTTTATATCTTCAGCAAAAAGGAAAGGTGTAGAGTCACTTCTCGATAACCCGCAAACATTATTAATGCTAGTTACTACTGTTAATGCTGGTAAATGGCCTGATTCAAAGTATGACCTTTTCGAAAAATCAACAGAAATTCTTGTTACAGAATTTAATGATAAACATTTAATTCTTAGACAAAACACACATCGAAATGATGAGTTATTATTACTTGCTGGGAAGATGTTTTCTCATCTTTTAATCGGTAATGCTGCCGGTATAACCACTAAAAAAAACCATGAAAAGGATTGGTTACCATATATTGAAAGTATGGTGAGTGACAATGAATTAGCCGCATCAAAAATATTAATTAATACACGCCTTTTTACTTCATTGGGTATTGAATTATATAGCTATTCACATAGAACAATAGCGGAATTTTTGGCTGCTAAATGGTTGAGTTATAGAGTTGGTATGGGATTGTCATTAAATCGCATAATGAGTAGTTGGGGGTATCATGGCTACCCCTCAGCAGAATTGCGGGGACTATTTGCCTGGTTTACTTGTGTATCAAATAACGTTGCTAACCAGGTTATGTTTAAAGACCCTTATGCGGTAATTTCTTACGGAGACCCCTCGGTATTATCTAAATCAAATAAAGTTTGTCTATTAAATGAAATTGAAGGGCTATCAAAGCGAGAACCATGGTTTTATGGATACAGTGAAAATAATGAAATAATTGGTTCTATGTCCTGCTCTGAGCTTGCTCCCAAGTTTACGGAAATATTATCTTCAAAAGAATCGTCTTATCATCTTCGAACACTAGTTTTGAACTGTATTGAATATGGTCCCGATTTACCTCAACTAAAAAAAGTTCTAGTAGATATATTAGAAAACCCAAATAAGCAATTTGGCGAACGGTATGATGCATATAAGGCGATTGTAAGCTCTTTACCAAATGGAAGTGACATAGTAAGACAATCTTATAAAGAAAAGTTGATAGATGATGAAAGCGCAGTAATCTTAAAAACTAAAATTATTCATGAAATGTATACGTCAGGATATATGCCCGTAGATGTAATAAAAGCATTTGAGGACTATTTAAATCTAAGTGAATCTGGGTCAGTCGGTGATTTATGGAATATTGGTCAATCTTTTCCTGTAAACGAAATCCCCGATATTCTAGATGGTTTAGCGAAACTAGCGCCTTCTAAAGATACTGAATACGAACGATATTCTGAAAGAGAGATTGATAGAAATTTTTCCTTAATGCTGGAACGGCTCTTAAAAGAGTACACACCTGAAACTTCTCGTTTATACACATGGCTGTACTCTTTGGTCTTATTCAAAGGGTATTACTATAACGGAGGTAGTGATAGTGATGATAAGTATTTAAAAAAATGGCTGACTAAGAACACTCAAGTACTTCTTGAATTGTTTATTTATAGTTTGACTATAAATAAAGAGCAGCGAGTTTTTATGTTTTGGGATGAATTTAATAAATTAACTTTATACTCCATCATGGAGAAAGAGTTTATTTTTAGTTTGTTCAATAACTTAAAAAGTGGCGTATATGTTGATGATACCACTGAGCATGTATTCGAATTATGTCTGATGCTTTCTCTTCGGCATGGTTGTGATACTGCTGATCTTTATTTTGACTTGATAGATTTCTCTATAGGGACGGCCAAGTTTGAAGCAATTGTTTCAAATTGGAATAGCTCACCAGTCGATGATTGGCGTTACAAGGATGCTATTAGGAAGAGTGAAAGACACCTTAAAACTTTAGAAAGAACCAAGAATAACAGACTAGATTTTGCAAAGTCTTTAGGGAAAATATCTTCAGGAACTCATATAGGCTGGCTAACATTTATTTCAAATGTTTATTTTGACCAGTATCGCGACAGTTTTAAGGCTGAATCTCCATATAAACGGCTGGAAAAAGAGTTAGGGGAAAGTAATACCGTTATAGCGTTGGATGCTTTAAATACATATTTACATTCTGACCAGCTTCCGACACTTGAAAATATAATTCAAGTTGCTATTGAAGGTAAACGGTTTAGATCTTGGTATATTTCACTGGCAGCAATGGATGAACACTGCCAGCGAGGATTTGATAGCAAAGATTTTACTAATGAACAAGTGAAAACATTACTAGCGCTAACTGCAATTCTTACAACCTTCAAAAAAGAAGGTAATACTAGTACACCTCACGAGCGTGATTGGATTCAAACTCTTACAGACCAAAATATATCAATTGCAATAGATGTGTATTTTTCTTTCCTCCATAAAGAGCTACAAGCAAAGTCGAATCATTTTCATACTGACCGACAACTGATACAAATTTCCGAAAATCGGCCAAAGGTTAATGAAAAACTTCTGCAGCTAGTTAACGACTTTCCCACAATGAATTCGTTTTTACTAAAAGAGCTATTAGTTCATTTGCATAAATCAGGACTATATATTGAATCTCTCAAAACCTTTGGAGATGCTCTACTAAGTAAACAAAATAAAATAAAAGGTGAAAGTAGGAATGTTTGGATCTGTTTTTTATTTTTAATTGAGCCTAATAATTATTTTTTGTTATTGAAAAAAGCTATTAAAAGAAATAAAGATATCATTTGGTGCTTAATTAATTTTGGTAATGAAATTAGTACTTCACAAAGCGAACGATTTTTAATCGATGTTAAATTCTTGCACCCGCTTATTGAATTACTCGGATTAAAGTTCCCTTATGTAAACCACCCTAAAAGCGGGTGGAGTGGTTCTCATAATCCATGGGATGCATCAGAATATATTTTAAAACTGATAAATGTTCTTTCAACATCTTCTGAGAAATCAACAACAACAACACTTACTTCTTTGTTAAGTAATAATAAACTGTCTAGTTATCATGTGTTTTTAAAAAATGCCCTTTCTAATCAAGTTACCCTTTATAGGCAGAGTCAATATCAACAACCTAGTTGGCAACAAACGTTATTGTTATTGCAAGGGGGGGCCCCGACAAGTCCACATGACCTTTTAATTTTAACTATAGATTTCCTTGAGGACATTCAACAAGAAATACTATGTGCTAATACCGACGCTTATAAAGCTTTTTGGAATGAAGATTCTTATGGAAGAGTTATCAGCCCGAAAGTAGAAGAAAGCTGTCGAGATAGATTGCTTGAGTTATTAAGAGTGAAAATTCAACCATTAAACGTAATAGCTGAACCTGAAGGGCATATGGCTCAGGATAAAAGGGCTGATATTGTAATGTATCTTGGTACATCGATTAAGCTTCCAATTGAAATAAAGCGAGAGGGTCATGCAGATATTTGGAGCGCACATTCTGAGCAACTTGAAGCGCTTTATTGTATTGACCCCGCAGCATCTGGTTATGGTTTATATTTAGTGATTTGGTATGGATACTCCAAAATCAAGAAGTCACCTAATTTAGCAGCAGGTCCTAGAACGGCCGAAGAGTTGCAATTTATGCTTGAAAAACTCTCTTTAAATGAAAAGATTAGCGTGTTCGTGTTAGATGTGAGTGGACCAAAAAAAACAAATAAACAGCACTTGTGAACTTTAAGAATTACACGATTAATAAGGAGTTTAAATGCATTATTCAGAGCTTTTTAAAGAAGAACTCGTTGAACCTGATACTCGATATTTTATATTTGACACCAAAGGAGCGGACCCCAACACTGCGATGCAGACATTATCAAGTATTTGTGGCAAACAAATAGGCTTTGTCAAATACGAATGAGATGTGTTACATGTAAAACTTTTGTATCATTCGTTGCCGATTATCTTTAGCTCTTTTAGCGTTGAAGCAGGTAGTTTGCCACTTGCTGCCTGCGCGATATGTTCACTCCACCAGCACATTAGTTCACGTCTGCTATCAAGGTATTCTGCACGATTATAGGCACGTCTCACTTCATTTTTATCGACATGAGATAGTGCTGCTTCAATTACATCAGGATTTAAACCTTCTTCATTGAGTGTTGTGCTAGCTAAGGCGCGTAAGCCATGGGCAACGAGTCTGTTTTTATATCCCATGCGTATCAGTGCTTTGTTTGCTGTTTCAACATTACAGTGCCTCTTATGGTCGATATGTGATGGGAATAAATGCTTTCGATGACCCGTTATAGGTTTTAATCGTTCAAGTATTTCCATTGCTTGTTCGGTAAGTGGTACTTTATGCTCTAACCGCATTTTCATGCGTTCGGCTGGAATAACCCACAATTTATTCTCTAAATCTATTTCTGACCACTCGGCTTTAGCACTTTCACTGGGTCGAGTCATTGTGTGAAGTTGCCACTCAATTAAACATCTGGTGACTAGCTTAATGCTGGCGTAACTGATGTCCTTCATTAGCTTACCTAATTCATTAGGCTTAATGGTGGGCATATTAGTTACTTTAGGAGCTGAGAATGCGCTACGAATACCAGACAGGGGATTGTGTTGTAATATCCCTGTATTAAGGGCATGGGTCATTATGTTATTTAAATGACCGATGATTTTTCCGGTTGTTTCTAGGTTACCTTTAGCAGCTAAAGGCTTAAGTGCTTCAATAGCCTCTGGTGCTAATATTTTGTCTATTGGCCTGTGGCCTAGCTTTGGAAAAACGTGGTTTTCAAACTTACGCCATAGGCTTTTAGCTGTATTTTCTGCAATGGTAGTCTTCTTGATGGCAAACCAATCTGTCGCAACACTCTTTAAAGTATGGCTAGCTAAAAGCAATTGCTCTCTGTGCTGGTCATCTTTGTATTCTTTAGGGTCAATATCTTTTGCTAAAAGCTCTCTTGATGCTACTCGCTTCTTTCTGGCTTCTAGTATTGATACTTCTGGATACGAACCAAGACTTAATGATGTACGTTTTTTTGTGAAAGGTTTGAAGTAATCTAACAGCCATTGTTTAGAGCCGTTTGGCATAATACGTAGTTGTAAGCCGTCACCATCAGATAGCTTATAAATCTTATCTTTAGGTTTTGCCTGTTTAACTTGTGTATTGGTAAGAGGATTTACTTTTTTAGCCATTTTAGTAGTACAACTTTTGTTAGATAAATGCTGTACTACTAAATGTACTACTAAAAAGTGCAGATGTCACGGGACAGGAATGGAAGGTAATGGACATAAAAAAACCCGTAAAGCTTGTTTTATAAGGCTTTACGGGTCTTTAA
>Ga0209396_1002443_pt1 | contig 19515 bp, 21 predicted proteins | sample GOMGulsemesocosm_6_FD_184638 | JGI IMG/M metagenome (GOLD analysis project Ga0209396, IMG submission 184638) | Methane-oxidizing microbial communities from mesocosms in the Gulf of Mexico - GOM8C Gulf of Mexico (SPAdes) (version 2) | ecosystem: Environmental > Aquatic > Marine > Cold seeps...
GGCACACCTTACACCGCATCTTTCATGCATTACATGATTTAGGCATTAAACGTGGCCGAGATTGGCAGCAAGTACTAAGCTATGGTTTTGCCTTTGCGGTAAGTGTGTTTGTGTTTACCCTGTTATTACAGATGGCTTAAACGTTAGACCAATACTTATATAACGAAAAGGCGTAACTTACTTTAAGTTGCGCCTTTTTATGAAGTGGTCGATTTATTATTCGATAATCATGTCTCCTTCCATATCAAATTCGCCCAACTCACCAATCGTATTATCGGCCTCGATGTTGTAGTCAGAGAAAAGCATCATTACCATGCTACTCACTCCCATTGTTGCCCCACTATTATTAAAGCTCCATAGATCACCAGTAATCACGCTATCGTCTTGTAAACGTAGGTCGACACGCTAATAATAGCTGCCTACATCGCTGACGGTAACGAGGGTATCTGTTGTTACTATCGCATCAGCAATGAGCGTTTCAGGTGCCGAGGACTTCACTAATTCGGGATCTTGAGATAGATAAACATCAAAAGATTTGAATTGCAGTAGCATATTGTTATGTAGCTGCCACGACAGTGTATTCAGTGCTGTTGTATCTAACGTTTCTCCCACCAAAGGTTGAGGCGTTAATGCTGGGTATTCTTGTTGAGCTAACGTTTGAATTTGCTGAGCAGTGAATGCTTCATGGGCAACGATAATATCGTCTACATTAAAGCCTATATCACCCACTTTTGCAGGTGCGCCACCGCGATAGGAAAGTTTAGTGCCTCCTGAGTTTATCTGTAAGAAGTAATCAGGGATTGTCAGTTGGTCTACCAAATTTCCTTCATGATAAAGCGAGAATAATTTCACATCCCAATCTATTGTGATTGCAAGATGTTGCCACCTCGAAGAATCAGTAATAGAAGTAATAACGGGATCGAGTACAAGCACGTTAGTATCAACCTCACGATCAGAAGTTGTCATTGACGCGACGACTTTATCGCCTTTGAATTTGATCGTCCAACCTGCATGCTCATAGCCAGAATCTTGATAAGTCCCGCGACTTGCTAAACGGTAAGTGCTCGTACCATCACCTTGATACTTAAAGCGTAATGAAAAGCTAAAGTTAAGGTCGTTGACTTCCCATACTGGTGTGAACGCTTCTTGCTTAATATTATTAATGGTCTTTGGATATTGGAGCCGTTGTAATAGTTACTGATGCCTGTGGTTCCAACATTAATACGTAATATGCCGCGAGTTGACATTTCTGCGCTATCTTCCACAGCGTAAAACGCATCGATAAATCTGCGGATCCATTGGGTGGCGCTGATGCAACACCATTAACAATCGCCATCGGGTTAACACCATTGTAGCGGTCTGGGAAGCCGTTTGTGTACATGAACGATTATGGCCTAATTTAATGCTACATACGTTCATATTGTAATTCGCTTCACTATCGTCGCCATAACCTTTGATGTCACGCCCCTTTCATTGGCAGCCCCATACTCACACGTTCGTATAATTATAGCGGGTTAATGGCTCTGTCTTATCTACACTTTCTTGGTGATTTTTTGAATACAACCTGATGTAGTTCTCATCGTAGTACAGGGACTAATGTAAGTCTCAAGTAGACTCTGAATACATTAGCGTAAACCAATTCGTTATTTTTGATTATTACCTGAAAAATGGTGGGGGGGCTAGATTTTACCAGTATCGCATTACAGGTTTAGTGAACGGGGGGATTGCCTATATAAGTAAACGCGTAGTTAAGCGGTTAAGCCTGATATCATCAGGCTTCTAGGTTGGCGTTCCAAGGTAATAAATCACTTAAATTAGCAAATTCATCCCGTTGCGGCAGTTCTGTGAAGAGTTTTTGGAAGTATAAATACGGATTTATATCATTCGCACGGCAAGTCATCACAATACAGAAAAGTACTGCGCTTGCGTCTGCACCATCGACTGATTGGCTGAATATCCAATTTTTACGACCTGTAGTAAACGGCCTGATATCTCGTTCGGTGACGTTATTATCAATCCCTAATTCACCTGAATAAAGATAGCGCCTCAGCTTCTCCCATTGATTTAAGGTATAGTTAATCGCACCACCGATTTTACTTTTCGGCGTGACTGTTTCTGCACTCTTCGTCAGCCATTCATGAAACTGCTGTAAAATTGGCTCTGCTTTTTTAACTCGTAAGTGTTGCCGTTCTTCAGGGGTTAATGATTTGGCTTTTTTTTCTATCGCGTAAAGCGATTGAATGTAATTGAGGCCGACTGTCGCTTTACCTATTTTTTCGGCTGTGCCACTAAAGCCTCGTGAAATTTACGTCTTGCATGTGCCCAGCAACCAACATGGATATTCTCATAAGCACTGTAGCCACCACATTGTAAATAACCTGCGTATCCCGCCAAGAATGTTTCAAGGCAACGACGGGCCGACTTGGTTGGTAATCGTAGATTACAACCGGCTTTGCCGTGTATTCGTTGCTACGATAAACCCACATATATGATTTTTGCTGTACCGTCCTGTCTTTTCACCAAGTTCTTGGATGGTTGTTTCGTCTGCGCAGAGTGTTGATTGGGCGAGTAAATGTATTTTTATTGCAGCTATTAATGGACTGAGTAGTGCAGCGCTTTTGATACACCAATTCGCTAATGTACCTCGCGTTATTTCAAGACCATCGCGAGCAAGTATATCTGTCAAACGATAGAGCGGTAATGCATCGCAGTATTTGGCGACGACAACCGCGGCAAGCGCTTCGGGGCTAGCAATGCTGCCAGGTATTGGCTGCGCTGGTTTTGGTGCTGTCACTACTGATGAACTAATTGACGTTGCTTCGCATTCACGACAAGCATATTTGGTTTGTCTGTGTTTAATAACACTGATTTTTTCTGGAATGCTCTTAACTTGCTCGCTTATCTGTTCGCCACACTCATGCATACCATGTCCACAGCATTCGCATGTTGGTGTGTCGATAACGTAAGACTTTTCTTCTCGTTCAAGATGTTCTGGTAAGGCCTTTTCGTACGCGAGTCTTACTTTCTGATTCGTTCTCTTCAGCTTCGTTGAATATGCCTTTAGGCATTTTCTCACTACGTGAACCAAATTCTTTTTTACGGTTGAGTTTTAACTGCTCTAAAGCGATATCAAGGCTGTTTTGAAGCTTTTATTTTCTAGCGGATAATACTTTGTTATCTGTATTCAAATCGATATTCTTAGAGCTGATCACCTGATTTTCATGCTGTAACTTTGCCTGCATTTGTTTTAATTGTTCAATATCATCAGGCAGTTCAGTGGTCATTTATTAGTTCTCAATACAAATAGATAGCGCTAGTTTGCCTGCTGTATTGGATTATGCAACAGCCAATTGTCGATCCAGTGACGATGACCTCACCGTGAGGCCATTTAAGGGTTTATGTGCATGCGAAGTCTCGAGTGATAGCCCTGAAAGTAACCAATTCAGCTGGTGTTGATTGATAGTTAGTGCATCTTGTTCGTCAGTAGCACTCGGCCAATTAAAGCGACCTTTTTCGAGTCGTCGATAGTAGAGCCAAAAACCGTTAGTATCCCAAAATAAGATTTTTATTCTATCACGATGGCGGTTACAAAAAATAAACCAAGCTTCACTCAATGGATTTACGCATATCTGTATGGCCCGTAACGAGGTAGAGCTGTTTGTGTGGCGTCATGTTGATAGCACGCTTAAGAATTGCTGTAATTTACTCGGTTCTAATGACGCGGGAAATGAAAATTGATAACCATTCGGTAACGTTAGAGTGAGCTGCTGGTCAGATTTAGTATCAGGAAAAATCAGTGGTATAACTTTCTGCTTGTTTGTTCTTTTTGGTGGTTGTGAGCTGAGTTTTTTCGTCCAAGCATAGAATGATGATACGGTTATTTTATTGCGTTTACAGAATTGATATTTGTTTAGCCCACTTCCAGATTGCAGCTGAAATATGCGCTGCCAATGTTGTTCTTTTTTGCTTTGTGACATGATTTTATCCCTTCATTTAATGAAGAGATAATCTGCAATAACTGGAAATAATTGGTAGGTGGGTTTAACTAGGCGCTTACTATTATAACTAAAGTTCAACGGTCATTAACAATATATTTATATTAATTTCTATTACATTTTATGTAATAGGAACGGTGTAATTTAATACCTAAAATTGAGGTGGCTGTTATGGTAACTATTCGTGTAATTGGTGCCAATTTAGGACTGAAAAATTAATCTTATTGGCGATTATTATTTAGGGAATTAGGTTTTTAGGAAGAATTCCTCAAGTTACTATCTGTTCATGGAATCGTGCTTATTTACTAGTTAGGATGTGTAAGTTACACATGGGTAATGTGTCTAAAATGTTAATTAATATGAGTTATTTTGTTAAATTGCTTGACTTGGTTTTTTAATTCGGTAGCATAAATACCAATATCGAGGGGTTATTTTTAATTAGATAAATGGCATTTATATTTGTTAGAAGGAACTAACGTAAATGAAGAATGTTGCAGTAGTAATTAATGAATTTGGCACGCCTGAAGTTCTTAAATTAGATATTTTAGACGTACCAGTTTTATCCAGTCATGATGTTCTTGTCAAAATTGAATATAGTACTTTAAACCCTATTGATGCAAAAACTCGCCAAGGAAAAGGTTGGGGAGCTACAGTTATTGGTAATGATTTTCCTGCGGTATTAGGTATCGATTTTTCAGGAGTTATTGTTAAATGTGGTGAATGTGTCGACCAAAATTTACTTAATAGAAAAATTGTAGGTTGGTCTAAATTAGGAAGTAAATCTGGTTCTTATCAAACCTATAAAGCTGTAAATAAAGAACAGTATATTGTTTTAGATCCTGAAATCAAACTAGACCAAGCAGCTAGTTTACCAGTTGCTGGCTTAACTGCGTACCAAGCTATTAAATCGGCTAATTTAAATGTAAATGACCGAGTTATGGTACTAGGCGCATCTGGTGGTTGTGGTCATTTTACAGTTCAAATAGCAAATGATATAGGTTGTTATGTTATTGCTGTGTGTTCAGAACAGAATTTGGATTTCGTTTCTGCTTTAGGAGCCCAGGAGGCTCTTGATTATAAATTGGCCTCTTTGTCTGAGCAAGCCTCTTCCGTTGATGTTCTAATAGATTTAGTCGGGGGGGATGCAGGTCTAGACGCCTTAAAATGTGTTAAAAGTTCAGGTACTGTGATCACCGTGCCCTCTATTACAGCTGATGAGATCTGCGAAAAAGGTTCTGAAATGGGGCTTAATGTTCGTGGGATGCTAGTTGATCTCAATATATCTGAAATTGAATTTTTGTTGACAAAAATGAAACAGAAAAAAATCCACACGCACATTGACAATTTGTATAAACCTAAATCCATTAAAGAAGCTCATTCTATGTTAGAAAGTAGCCATACTAAAGGTAAGTTGTTGTTGGATATGACGACTATTTAGTGTGTTTAACTTATATCCTGAAAATGTAAATTTGATAATGTATGAAGAGTCGGAATATATCGTTGGGTGAGAACTCGAACGTTTTTGAACAAAAAAATTCGATTTGACGATCTCATTTTCCTGTGACTTATACTCTATTTTAGGGGGGGGCTAATATGCACATCGACAGTTTCAAAGAGCACTTTAAAGCCATTGTTGACCAACGTCAAAGTGTAACTATAAAGTGGTTGGTAATAAAATGTAATAAAATGTAATAAAATGTAATAACAAGGAATGTTAGTTTGGAAAAATTAAGAGTTGGTATAATTGGTAGTGGAAAAATTGGCACGGATCTATTGTTTAAAACTATGAAATCACGTTATCTTGAACCTGTTTTTCTGGTTGGAAGAAATAAAGGTAGTGAAGGTTTACAGATAGCTAAGGAGTTGGGTGTTGAAGCTTCTGCTGGAGGGATTGAATTTCTTGAAGAAAATACTAATCTATATGATTGTATTTTTGACGCTACTTCTGCGAAATCTCACCTTATTAATAATAAAATATTTAAACGTTATAATAAAACAGTAATTGATTTAACTCCTGCGAAGTTAGGTCCTTTTTGTGTCCCATCAATTAATCTTAACGATTGTGTTAATCAGCAAAATGTCAATATGATTACATGTGGAGGACAAGCTGCAATACCTATGGCGTATGCGTTGAAACAAGTATTTAAGTCCATCGACTATCTTGAAGTTGTTTCCAGTATTTCTTCTGATAGTGCTGGTATTGCAACCAGAGAAAATATTGATGAATATTTAACTACAACTGAACAATCATTATCTTTTTTTAGTGGAGCAAAAAAGACTAAGGCTATTTTAAATATTAATCCAGCAAAGCCATCTGTTTACATGCAAACAACTCTTTATGCGTATGGTGACTTTGATGATTTGGAGCTAATGGTGTCCTCTGTCGAAAAAATGGAAGCTATTGTATCAAGTTATGTTCCTGGCTATAAATTAGTTATACGACCAACATTTGAAAAAAATAGAATTACGTTAAGTGTTTCAGTAAAAGGACAAGGAGACTTTTTACCTGAATATGCTGGTAATCTCGATATTATTAATTGTGCTGCAATAATGACAGCAGAACATAAATTTTTAAATTGATCTGAAGAATATGGAAGTTATATGAATCAAAAAATAATAATAAGTGACCCAACGCTACGAGATGGAAATCATGCATTAAAACATCAAATATCATGTCAGCAGATAGAACAATATGCTGTGGCTGCCGAAAAGGCTAAAATTGATGTGCTAGAGGTAGGACATGGTAACGGATTAGGAGCTTCTTCCAGTTTGTTGGGTTTAAGTAAAGAAAGTGATATTTCTATTTTAGAAACAGCTAGACATAATTGTGAAAACACAAAATTGGGAATACATTTTATTCCTGGTTTTGCGAAAAATTCTGATTTAGAACTAGCTTTATCTATTGGTGTGGATATTTTTAGAATTGCATCACATTGTACTGAAGCAAATGTAACTCGTCGTTATATTGAGAAAGTAAAGAGTAGTAATAAAATAGCTTATGGCGTTTTGATGATGTCTCATATGGCCAACGTAGATGAGCTTCTTGAACAGGCTTCTCTTATGCAGGGTTATGGCGCTGATGGCATTATTATTATGGATTCTGCAGGTTTTTCGACTCCGACTCTAGTCAGAAACAATATTAATCATCTCACTAAAAATTTAGATATTGAGGTCGGCTTTCACGCACATAATAATCTTGGTTTGGCAGTAGCTAATTCATTAACGGCTATAGAATGCGGAGCAACAATCATTGATGCTTGTGTGAAAGGGATTGGTGCAGGAGCGGGTAATACACAACTTGAAGTACTAATCGCTGTATTAGAAAAACAAAACATCCCGATGAACACTAGCTTTAAAGATGTAGTTGACCTTGTTAAGTCTGCAGACGAAATTTTTGATTCATTTATGCCTAGTATTACGTGTTCAACTATCGCTAGCGGTATGTATGGCTTATTTTCTGGCTATCTTTCTCATGTTGAACGGATATCCGATAGTTTAAATATTGATAAATATGCGTTGTACGAAAGATTAAGAGATAGGAAGTTAGTTGCGGGACAAGAAGATATTATTTTAGAAGAAGCCAATATTTTGGCTAGCGGTTAATTCATGGATGAATGGAATCTTTAATTATGAATATTGTTGCAGTACATAAAAAGTTTGAGCTAAATGTAGAAAATTATCCTGATAAAATAGCTATTACTTGCGGTAAAAAAAAATATACATATAAAGAGTTAAATGGTCTTGCGAATCAATTCGCGCATTTATTGTTAAATCGAGGTATTGGGAAAGGGTCAATTGTAGGTTTGTGTATGCTGCCATCGACTCGTCTAGTTATTTCAATATTAGGCGTGTTGAAAGCCGGAGCCGCATATTCACCACTAGATGCAAATTATCCTTTAGAACGTTTAAATCTGATGACGTCTCAATTGCAGAATATGCCGATTGTTGTATGTGATAGTAATATTGTATGCACGCAAGAAGCTTCCGATATAAAAACTATTGATTTTATGTCACTTGCATCTCAACTTGATAATTTTTCGATAGAAAACCCTAATGTGGATATTGGGGTTAAAGATTTATGTTACGTCGTTTTTACATCTGGGACAACGGGCATACCTAAAGCAACTGCTATCCAACACTCTGGCTGGTTGAATTTGTTGGAGTGGCTTAAAACTGAATTTTTATTAGATGAACATTCAAATAATTTGCTGGTTAGTGCATTTGGTTTTGATATTAGCCAACGAAGTATCATGGCTCCATTATATACAGGTGCTACATTACATATCTTAGAAAGTAGTGTTTTTGATGTGATGATGGCAAATGATTTAATTAAAAAGTATCAAGTCAGAACACTTCATTTAGCACCTAGTACTCTATATCTTATGCTCGATACGGATATGGAAATGGGTTTTCATGATCTAGATTCTTTAGATTATGTTTTTATTGGAGGGGAAGCTCTTAGCTCTAGTCGAGTCATTGATTGGGCTACAAAACCAAATAGGCGCTGTAAGTTAATTCATCAATATGGCGTAGCTGAATGTACTGACATTGCTAGTTCATATGAAATGAGATTGTTTAAACAATATATTGATACAGGAGTTCCTGCTGGAAAACCAGTGGATAATACAGAAATACATATTTTAAATAGTGACTTTTCACCTGCTGATGTTAATGAGATAGGTGAAATTTGTATTTCAGGTGCAGGTGTAGGGTTAGGCTATTTAAATAATGTAGAAATGACTAAAAAAAATTTCCTTACTGTAAATCATCAAGATAAAAAATTACTTATTTATCGTACTGGAGATCTTGGATATTTACGGAATGATGACACGCTAATGTGTGTTGGACGAATGGATAATCAAGTTAAAATTAGGGGAATGCGTCTTGATTTGGGAGATGTTGAAACCTCTCTTTGTGCGATTCATGAAGTAAAAGACGCGATAGCGCTAGCTGTTTTAGATGAGTCTAACAATATCACTAATTTAATTGCTTTTATTATTAAATCTCATAATAGTTCTTTTAATGAAAAACTATTGCGTAGTGAATGTATATTATATCTCCCTAAGCATATGGTTCCCACTAGGTTTATTGAAATTAAAACTTTCCCTATGACTCCAAATGGTAAAGTTGATAGAAAGAAGTTAGAGAAAATTTTTAAACAATCACATATAGATTCGGTTGAATCAATTTTATAAAAAAAGGAATTTACAATGACCCAACAAATAGATATGTCAATGCCTGATTTAGTTCTTTCTCCTAATGCTGTAGTTGAAGATAGTATTAAGGAAAACGTTGAGAGTTTTTTACGAGATGGATTTATTGGCCCTATAAAGCTTTATGAGCCTGAAGAGGCAGCTGAAATGTTGCGTGAAATTAGAATTGGAAATCAAAATACGTCTAAGATACTTTACGAAAATAAAATGAATTATGATCGTCATTTCGATATTAAAGAAATGTCTAAGCATATAACCCATCCCACAATTGTTAAAATTTTATCCGGTATTTTAGGACCCGATATTTTGTTATGGCGGACAGAGTTTTTTTCAAAATTTCCCGGTGCGGAAGCAACGGAATGGCATCAAGTACGCGACTATAGTTATACTAATGGTAATCCCCTTATTGTACCTACAGAAGACTGGAATTCGTTTTTGGATATAACGGTCTGGACTGCCTTTACTGATGCAACTAAAGAAACAGCATGTATGAAATTCCTTAAAGGTTCACATAATAAGAAATTTTATGATGAATCTAAAAGTGTAACAACTGGTCGTGATTCAAAGTACCATTATTCAGAAACAGACACTGGATTTTTTGGTTATAATTTTGATGATTTTAAAACAGATCCTAATTGGGAACCGGAAGAAAAAGATATTGTAGAACTTGAATTAAAAGCGGGTGAGGCCGTTATTTTTTCAGCCGCTTGTGTACATGGTTCCTTACCTAATATAAGTGAACGTGAATCTAGAATAGCTATTACTAGTCGCTTTGTGCCTACACATGTAAGAATTTACCCGAACATGAATAAATATGAAGCACATGGGGAAATATTTGATTTATCAAATTATGCAAGCGTTTTAGTGAATGGTGAAAACGTTTATGACCATAACAAAGTTCGTAGCGAGAATAATTTGGGTGTACCTTTTGTAAAATAGCTAGTTGAAATTTTAAATTAATAACAAAAACAATGGATGTAAAATGCATAAAGATATTATTAAAAACATTTGGTCAGAAGAGTTAAATATACAGAATATTGCTTATGATGATGATTTTTTTTTATTAGGTGGGCATTCACTAATAATGACTAAAATACAGGTGAGGATTAAAAAGGAATGTGAAATACTCATTCCAATGGAAGAGCTATTCAGGAATTCGAGTATAAATTCTATTTCTAAATATATACGCCAACAGGAAGCATAAACAGAAAAATAAACAGGATTTGATCTATTATGAATAGGTCAAATTCTTCAACAATAGTTTATGGGGAGTTATTAAAAATGAATGTTAATATTGCATGTTTGGATGAGAAGGCTGAACCAGTTATAAATAATTATAGTTCACACCGTAATCGAATCTATTCTGAATTTTTAGCTCGAATTAATCAAGGGGAAATAATTAGCACTGAGACGGATGATGTAAGTGAAAATTTGACTAAGTTGCATGATAAAGGTCTTTTATATTTTGAGCCAAATGTGAAAGATATTGATGTCATTGATGTTAATTATGCGCCAAGTGGTATTGCAGGTGAAACTTTGTCTGGAGGCATTGATTTGTGGCCAGAATATATAAATAAACAACTTATTAAATCGATTCGAACGTCTTCTGGTGCTTTATTTGATTTGTTATCAGAAGAACGAAAGTCTACTTTAGAAGTATTTATTACTGACTGGAGTTCTTGCATTGGTGCTTGTGCTGTTGTTGTTCACAATATGCATCCCTATATACGTCAGTTAAAAATTTCAGCTGAATACCGTAAACATAAAACGTATTTTACAGGAGAGTTCTTACGACACCCATTAACAGGGGATTTATTACCACTTTGGGTCGCAGAGTGGGTTAAACCTCAGTTTGGTACTGGAGCCGTTATGGTGAATCCTGCACATAATCAAATAGACCTTGAATTTGCTCGGTCAATTGGACTACCTATTCGTTTTGCACTTATCCCCTCTGAAAACTCTGACTTATCAGGTGCTTGGCCTGTTGCGCCAGTGATAAAAACCGGGATGGCTGTGAGAACAGGGTTATTTGATGGTAAATCATCAAATGAAGTGCAATCAGAAACATTTGATATTTTATGTGAGCGGGGGTTAGCAAAAAAACATATTGATAAACGCTTACCTGCTTTTGTCATTGCACAACTTGTAAAAAATGATAGTGGTGATTGGTTGTGGGACCCAAAAAGTGGTTCTATTTTTTCTAAAAAGGGTCATGGTAACTATGAGGATTTTATATCCGTCTCTCTTAAAGAAGAGCCTGTATTGGCCGCAGCAACATCAATAAAGGATGCTAAATTACTCATTATGGGGGCTCGCGAGCAAAAATCATTAGGTGTCAACATCACTGCTTTACTTTTTGATTTATTAGGAAGTATTAATTTTCCTTTAGTCAAAGTTGTTGAATCGGCTGAATATAATGGAAACCGCAAATTTGATGACGTTATGACTTTAGCTATTCTAGTTGGTGAGGATTACCATACTCGTCTTGCTATTCGTAAACCACTACTTGAGAAAGTGGAGGGATTTATCGATGCAGTTAAATCAATTAGTCAAACACGTTGTCTTAAAGATGATGGTGAGCTCTTACCTGAGTCAGTGATATTAGCTATAAATAATAGTGATCCAGTTTCTATTTTTCGTAGTTTACATAAATGGCAAAAAACCATTTTAAAATCTGATAAATCAGTAAATGAATTTGAATATAAAAATGCTATTTCAAAAATATTATGCCCTAACATAATAATTTAACATTATGAATTCTAAATAAACAATGTTATTTTTATTAATTAAGTTCTATTTTTTATTAAGCAATCTATTTAAGAGGTGTGTATGCTTGAGATGTTTTTATATTCTTTCAGTGTTTTTTATTCTCCTGGACCAGCTAATGCTGTTGGTTTGAATGAAGGATTAAATGGAAGGTTCCTGCAGTCAATTAAATTTTTCTTTGGGATATTGTTTGCTCTACTTTTTTGGTTTTTGATTTTCGGTTACACGGGGGAAGCTATTATTAAACCAGAATACTTACCTTACATAACAATTCCTGGCTGTATTTATATGATGTACATAGCCTATAAAATCTTAAATCACAATGTCAGTTTTGATAATGTAGGTAAGCAGCAATCTAAATTAAAATTCCGTGATGGATTTTTTATGCAACTATTAAATCCCAAAGGTATGATGGTAATTCTGCCTATAACTACAATTCAGTTTCCTATGTCGAATATTACAGGCGGTGAAATAATCATTTATTCCTTGTTACTATCTTCCTTTGGGGTTAGTGCTACAATTAGTTATTCACTTTTAGGGGCTATTATTGGTAAGAAAATTACTCAATCTAATTTTATAAATATCTTTAATAAATTAATGGGAGTGATGTTAGCAGTTGTTAGCATCATGATATTTTATGAGTATGTATATTTAACTTTTTTATAGATATAGATTACAGTGATTAAAATTTTTAATCGTTACTAATTGCCTTTATTCTAAGTTGAATTTTAGATTTAAGAATAGACGATATAAATAGGGATGTAATATTGATTTTTAAAAAAAAGACAGAGTTATTATGGCAATATAAACCTAAAAAAATGGCTTCAAAAAAAGGTTTTTCATTTTTTTTAGCGCCATTTGCTGGCGGAAGTGCAGCTTCATTGTCAGATTGGTTTGAACACTTATTACAAGAAAATGATGATGGATATATTATTCAATATCCTGAACGACAAGCTGATATTGAGTTTAATAAAAAGGTTACTCTAAAAAATCTAGCCAAAAACATTGCGAATGATATTGTTCAATTAACTAATAAGCCTATTGTGTTAATTGGTCATAGCTTTGGTGGGGTGTTGGGATATGAAATTTCTCTAATACTTGATTCATTAAATGTCAAAGTAGAGCTATTAGTCGTTTCGGCTGCAAGTACACCAAAAGTTGCAAATTTTGAGCTTAATAAAATATTAATAAAAACACAATATGATTGGATAAAGGATCTAAAAACAAGCCAGATGATTGATACCAACTTGATTCAGAATAGTGAATTAATCAATATGTCAATAAAATCTCTCCGCCACGACATGATTTTGTTAGCGAAAAACCCACAGCATAATAGCAAAACACAGACATTTTTACTTGCAATAGGTGGGGACGTTGATCCTAAAGTGGGACTTAGTGACTTAGAAGCTTGGGAAGAGCTAACTGATAATTTTGCTTTATCTCAATTTGAAGGAGGTCATTTTTATTATAAAGACAAACTTCCTGATGTGATGAATTATATTCGTAAAGTTATGGCTAAGATCGCTAACAATTATATTATTTAAAATATATTTATAAATGATTTTTATGAATATATTTACATGATTTAAATTTTTTGTAAAACATGGAAGGTTATAAAATGGAATTATCGGCATGTGGTGAAAAAATGGCGAGGATGTCAGATTTACGAAAAATTATGGACGATATTTCAGTGCATATTAAAGATAAGGACGAAAATGAATACTGTAATCTAAGCATTGGTAATCCTGCTGCAATCCCTCTAGTTGTCGATATGTGGCATAGAGTTATGGGAGAAGTTCTGAGTAGTGATTTTAAAACCGCAAGTTGTCAATATGGATTATCTAGAGGCCATTCCTTATTGTTAGATTCTATTAAAAATTATTTTAATATGAAGTTTAATTGGTCAATAGATGTTAACAATATTGTTGTTGGTCCGGGATGTCAGATGTTGGCATTTGCTGCAGTCTCATTATTTTCCGGACCATCTAAAAACGGTTTAAAAAAAATAGTTTTACCGTTAGTACCTGAATATACAGGGTATCAATCACTTCCTACTCAGGAAAATTGTATTATTGGTATTGAGCCAAAAATAGTTTTACTTGGTGACCGGAGTTTTACTTATGAAATCGATATTCCTGCATTGCGAGCAGAAAAAAATATTGGTTTAATTATGATATCAAATCCAATGAATCCATCAGGTCGCTATGCTACGAGCCAAGAGTTGAGTGAAATTATCACCTTTGCAGAAGAAAGAGATATACCTATATTTATCGATAATGCATATGGTAGCCCCTTCCCAAAAGTAGTTTCGGGTAAATCAGAACTTATTTGGCACTCTAATGTTATTAATAGTTTTAGCGCTTCAAAAGCTGGTATGCCAGGAGAAAGAATTGGTTTTTTGATTGGAAATAGTAAGTATATTAATATTATAACTTCTTTTATGGCTAATACTGTTTTACATGCACCTCAGCTATTACAAGTTGCATTAAGCCGAGTAATCGACTCTGGGGAACTTGATTGCATGTCAGGAACAGTAATAAATCCTTATTATAAAGAAAAATATAACTTTACCCATGAGTTATTGCATACATTACTACCTGTAGAGGTGCCTTGGCGTATTTTTGATTCAGATGGAGGGATGTTTTGTTGGATATGGATAAACGATAAAAATTTTGACGGCCTCTATTTTTATCAAAAGCTGAAAGAAAAAAACATTTTTATTATGCCCGGTCAATTTTTCTTCATTAATGAACCTGAAGTAAGTGAACATGGGCGTCAATGTTTTCGTATTAGTTTGAGTGCTCATCATGGTGTTATTGCTAAAGGTATTGAAACAATTGCGCTCACACTTACAGAGATGTATCAAAAAGAATAATTTAATATGGTAAAACTTATAACCTATATAGAAGCGGGCAATTATTAATATAATAAATATGCACGCTACTTTAATTTTTAATCTCTAATTTTATAACACAAATCAACATGGAAAAATAATGGAAGAGGCAATGGAAGAGGCAATGGAAGAGATAAAGGTATATAACTGGGGAACGATAAAAGAAGAAATAGTAACTGACACAATAAAAAGGCGCGTTTTAACAGGGGAGCGTTCAATGCTTGCACAAATATATCTTGAAAAAGGTAGTATCGTGCCGGCACATTCACATGATAATGAACAATTTACCTATGTTTTGAAAGGTTCGTTAAAATTTATTTTAGGTAAAGATAAACTGAAAGAAGTTATAGTTAATCAAGGTGACGTTCTTCGTATCCCTTCGAATTTACTTCATAGTGTTGAAGCGCTCGAAGATACTCTAGACTTAGATGTCTTTACGCCTATTCGACATGATTGGTTAGATGGGACAGATAGTTATTTTAAAGCCTCGCCTTCGAAGTAAATATTACATAATCAATCTGAATCTTGAATTAACTATTTGCCCACCTAACGATCAGAACTTTTAACTAAAATAACTTGAAAGCACAAAAGGTGGGCAAATTGTGCGTATTTCGGTTTTAACCGGGCAGCATTTTTAACTTTTTTATCTACCCTTATTTTTAACTCAAGTGATCGGATTGCGCCTGTTTTCGCATCGATTCTCCTCTCAATTCAATTCTATTCGGTGATGGTTGTGCAACAAGTGATCTAATAATACATCAGCGATCATCGTGTTACTTATCATGTTATACCACTCACTTACCGGCAACTGACTAATCATAATTGTACTGCTTTGCTGATATAGATCTTCCAACACCTCAAGTAAGTCACTCGACTGTTTTTGTGTCAGCTTTTCCATTTCCCAGTCATCGGTCACCAATAATTGTTTTTTAGCTAAATTCAGCCGCACTTTTTGGTAAGTCCCGTCAACGCGAGCGGTGGCTAAATCATCTAGCAAACGGCTTAAGCGATAGTACCTGGTGAGATGCTGTTGCGTGCAGATAGCCGGAGTTTGGCTTGCCATTTGAGGTGTTCAACCTTATTTACATTACGACAGAGGAGCTCATACTCCAGCAGTAAACTGAGTCGTTTATTGAAACTCAATTCAGCATAAGTCGTTAGTTGATCTTCTTGGCGCACCAGTGCGTCGGCAGCATGACTTAAGCGTAAGGCTTTCTGTTGTTCATCTAGTTGGCTCATGACGTTCTCCTAGTGATAATAATTAGATCCTCGCACATTGCTGTGTTCTAGGTTTAACTCTCCTTGTTCAGATGAAGTATTTTGTCCTTCTCGATTATTTTTTAGCAGGTTTTCAATAAATTGATGATGAGGCCGCTCAGCAAGCAAAGCGTCTTTACTGGCTTGTTCAAGTCTGGCTTCACCATATTTACGGGAAAGACTTAATAGGCGGAAACAGGTGCGATAAGCCTGTTCAGGGTAGGGGTTACTGTTCAGCTGATATTCACCCACGCTTTGTGTGGCGAGGCCAATGCTTTTACCCCAGCTCATCAACCGTTTCGGTGACCTGTTCTGATGTTTATGGTTACGCGGCATGTGTTCTTCAAGCGTGGTGAAGCCATATTCTTTTTCTCCTCGGGTGTTGAGCCACTAATTAACCTTGATGGTATAGGTGAACGATCCGCGATGTGGCTTCCAGAGCAATGTGTTGGTCAACTAGGCGCATGGTACGGCCATTTAAATCAATGGCTAGTTCTCTAATTGCGAGGTTCAGACTGGCTAACGTATGGAAGACTTGATGGCGTAAACGCATTAAAATCCAGCGCTCAACGATAAGTACGGCGTTTTCAGCCTTCGCTTTATTCTTGGGTTTATAAGGTCTTGCAGGCATCACTGCGGTTCGATAGTGATTCGCCAACTTACGGCAATTGTAGTTCAGTTGAGGTTCGTAACTGTGGGCTTTTTTAATCACTGATCTTAAGTTATCAGGCACCAATAAGTTCGGTAGCCCAACAAAAATTCAAAGGCACTAGCATGGGCCAGCTTTCTGGGTCCTGACCCTCGCTAGCTTCGACATAGGTGTAATTAGATGTGCCAAGTGTGGCGAATAATATTTGTGCTCGACGGCATTCTCTAGTGTCAGGATTGACGATATCGACGGTCGGGCCACAGTAATCAATGAAGAGCTTATCACTAGCAATATGATGCTGACGCATGCTGCTTTTTTGAGTTTTAAGCCAGCGCGTATACAGCTCACAGAACTGCGCATAGGCATAAGTGGCACCCAGATATTGCTGCTGATACTCTTCCCTCCGCAGCATTTAGTCATACTCTTACGCTTTAACTCTTTGTAGAACAAAGTAAAATTAGGTGTAACTTTGTTCTTGTTGGGCTTTCTGCCTAAGTACAAAGCATCATTTATCTCGGTGTCAGAACAATCTTCTGGTAATGGCCAACTGAGTGAACTGGTTTTAAAGCGGGTTAATAACTCAGAGACAGTGAAAGGCCTATCGACAGGCAAGATGCAGTGTCTCGATGGGATAAGTGACTATAAAATTTAAGGCGTAATAGATCTCTGATTTTACTCATGGTGATCCTCTTTTTTGGAATGTCACTGTCTCTTTGTATTTTTGGGATACAAAAATGATAGTAACAATTGATTTAAAATAGAAAAATAGGTGATTCTGTTTTTAATCGATCACGAATCTGCTAAAGCGATCGCGATTCTGGTATTAGGCCACAATTGATCGGATAAGAGCAGAATCAGTGATCGGTTTAAATCGGAAAGCGCGATCGGTTAAGATCAGAATCGGTGTTCGGATAAACCCAAAATATGCAATCAGTAAAGAGTTCAATTCATGATATGAGTGGACTTATGATGATTCATATAATTAGAGTTGATTTGGAAAAATTGTTTTTCATATTCATGCTGTTGATGAAAATGAAAAAACGTTTGGCAGGGTAAGTACAGTCGTATAGTGTGGTTAAGAGCAATCGTAAAACGTGTACCAACCACAGTCGTTATTGGTATGAAAGCTTGTGGTTCAACTCATTACTGGGCAAAGTAGTTGAGGTCTAATACTCTTGGATACAGCGTTAAATTAGTCGACCTAATATGCGCTTTGTTAATATTTTAACTGTTGAGAAACAAGACATTCAATCCAAGCATCGAGTCCGTGAAGAGCTGGTTTCCACAGAACACAAAGGTTGGTAATAAAAGCTAAGTGATGATTAACTGTTATTTTCCGTTTAAATTTTTGTTAGCTGAACATTACACCCATACATCATTTTTGGCTGTAATTTCGGTTCCTGAATCACCAGTATTAATAACACCTTTAGGTTCAACAATCATGATTTTACATTCAGAACTAGCTGTTGGTTTATGCTCAATTCCTTTAGGAATTACATACATTTCTCCAGACTCTAATTTAACTATTCCATCGCGAAACTCAATATTTAGGCATCCCTCAATAACAATAAAAACTTCGTCTGTATCGGGATGATCGTGCCATATAAATTCGCCATCGACTTTTACCAGCTTAAATTGATAATCATTCATTTCGGCAATTACACGGGGAGACCAATGTTTGGTAAATTTAGTGAATTTGTTCTTAAAATTGATTACATTATGTTTCATTTTATGTTCAATCCTTGATTGTATAGCTAGCGCCTAATAATGGGCAAAGAGTTATTTGGTAGAATGGAGAGGTGTGAAAGTAGTAAGCTGTTTTTTACTTATTTATTAGTTTGTTACATTTTAACTCTATCACCATGACTTGGCAGAGTCGAGGCTACTTTAAATACTAATTCATTTTCTGCTGATTAGCATGTTTTCGTAAACGAAGCTTTCCTGCAATTAATCCAATTTGTTCATAAAGCTGACTACTTTAGATCACATTTTCTTATGAGTCGGATGCTTTAACCAACTGAGCTAAGGGGCCAAATTTTATTCTTCAAATAAAGACAGTAATTAGCATGTGCGTTTATTGATTAAACATTTGATTATTATGAAAAAACAGGGGCTTTAAATATAACTCTAAAACTTATTCTACATAAGAACAAGAAAACCTACATACGATCTCACGAACCTGTTTTTTGGGGATTGTTTGGTGCTGGAGGCATGCTAACGGCGTTTTTAACGCCAGTGATGATTTTAATTACTGGGTTGTTAATTCCGTTGGGGGCCATAGGTCAAGGTAATTTTAATTATCAAACTTTGCATGGTTTTGCGACGACTTGGTATGGTGCGGCAATTATCCTCGTGTTAATTGCACTACCACTATGGCACACCTTACACCGCATCTTTCATGCATTACATGATTTAGGCATTAAACGTGGCCGAGATTGGCAGCAAGTACTAAGCTATGGTTTTGCCTTTGCGGTAAGTGTGTTTGTGTTTACCCTGTTATTGCAGATGTATTCGTTATTACGGATGTACGAATAGCTAAATACATTGTTCTTTTTATACAAAACGTTCGTTATTTATCATATTCGATTTGGTTGTGAGCTAATTCACAAAACAGTATTTACATCTTATCTAAGTTGTTCTAATATTCGCTCCATTGCTGCGGAGGGGTGGCAGAGTGGCCGAATGCACTGGTCTTGAAAACCAGCAGGGGTTAATAGCTCCTCGAGAGTTCAAATCTCTCCT
>Ga0209396_1002452_pt1 | contig 19499 bp, 20 predicted proteins | sample GOMGulsemesocosm_6_FD_184638 | JGI IMG/M metagenome (GOLD analysis project Ga0209396, IMG submission 184638) | Methane-oxidizing microbial communities from mesocosms in the Gulf of Mexico - GOM8C Gulf of Mexico (SPAdes) (version 2) | ecosystem: Environmental > Aquatic > Marine > Cold seeps...
AAACTGGTAAAGGAGAAAGGAGTTAAAAAGCTAAAATTGCAAGTTCTTATTGACAGATTAAATGGAATGACTTTTCCTGAAATTGCAAAGAAATATGAGTCTCAATCATTAACAAAAGTTGTAGAAAGTATTATCAAGAATCAACAGGCTCAAAAATACCGAAAAATGATAGATACTTTGTTAGTTGAACTTGGTGTGGATAAAAATATTTTTCAGGAGATATTGGCATTCGAAAAAGTCATCAAGAAATTTAACGCACAGAAAAAAATAGTTTGATTTTTGAGGTGTCGAGTAGATTGGGAATTTGGCAACCGTGTCAAATATGGAAATGGATGTTCAAGAGTCCACATGAAGGAAGTTGCGGACCGATGACTAAACTGAAGTAGCTCAGACCTAATCTTACCGTTGAATAGACCTGCATTAAGCGGTCGCTAACAAAACCAAGTTAACGACCGGCAACATGCAAATAACATGAAAATAAAGTTTATCTATTTACATGCCCCCGGAGTTCGACATGCACATTTTGATGGGACATGGCATGCATGATCTTCATCGCACCGAGCTGCTTCAATAACTAATTGTCCAAATATTTTATCAGTTGGAAACTTGCCAAAATGAATTTCATATAACTTTATTGTCTCATCGAAAGATGTTTGAAGAGCCTGTTGGTCGTCATCACCATAAATACCAAAATAGGGCGAGTGGTGAATGAAATAGCCAAATAAGGCATTGCAGTCGTCAGCGTATGATTTGGTATCTAAAATATGTTCATGCCAAAACTTATCTACAAGTTTACTTGGTACTAGAGATATTTTTGGATATAGCACCTTTAGTGATAGAAACTTTTTATATTCAAGCTCAGCAAAGTCACACAACGTTTCCGTCCAAGTAGCTTCTGATGATTTTGTTAATTTCCACTTTAATTTATCAAAATCGAGATTGTTTATTCGCTCATCAACTCCAGTCGTAGAGTCAAACTTAAACTCTTTTTCAAAGAGATGTAGAGGCATTTTACGCTCTTTTATGCTTGCTATGTCCATGCTACTTTCCTCCTTGTTGTTTCTGTTTACTGCGATTTCCTTGAGCTTGATCATGTTGGCGATTAGTACCTGGTGTACCTTTATTTTTGTTTTTCTGGTTAGAGGTGTTGTCAGATGGTTTAATTTTATTTGTCATTACAATATTTCCTTAAATTTTAAAACTGTTTGTAATACGGCTTTGTATTACCTTCGTTTAAGGAAAAGTTTGAGGCTTTTTCGTTGTATAAGAGCTTCCAGAGTAAAGCCAGACTTCGTATGCTTGAAGATTAAACGATAGTGACCAAGCTTAAAGCGTATAAGGTCTTTGGCTAAATGAAGCTTTTTTCCTCCAAGGTTTTGGTAACCCTTACCTGAACTTAATCCATGTTCAATAATTAACGCTTTGGGGATATGTTTACTGGAATCTGATGATGAGGTTTTTTTAAATAGTGAATGAATTGTGTTCATATATAGCTCCATCTAAGTAAGTGAGGCTATAGTCTTCTTGTGCGGCGCACAAACAACACTAATTTAAAATATTTTGAAAATAATCCCAGGCTTCTTTCGCTTCAGCCTCGACAGCAGTGATTTTTTTGTTCAACGCTTCAATGACAGGAAGCCTAATGACAGCTGTTACTTCTAGGTTTGAGAGTGTTTCTCTGGCTTTTATAAAGTTTTTATCTTTAAAAAAATCTTCTGCCATTTGATATTGCGTCATATAGCTTTCCCAAGGAATATCTTGGGAGTAAATCGTCAACATTGGTGAAAGCTTACAGGAGTTTGTAATGCTTGCTGAAAAAGGTGATGGTAGTTTTTCGGTAAATAAATCAAAGTCTGATGTCTTCAAGCATTCAATTATTTCTTGTACGTTATCTCTGATAACGCCAAGACAAAAGAACTCTAAATATTGTTTCTTAGTTAAGTCTATTAACTCTTCTAATGATTCCTTGGATATGCCAAATTTCGCGTAATCTTGAAGAAAGCTTTTAGTTTTTTTCGTATCACTGTTGAGTAAGTACCAGATAATTAAAATATTATAAACTGAATTTTTACGGCCTTTAATAATGGGGTGTTTATTCTTTATTTGGTCGATAACTTTTTCATCTATAAGTTTAGCTCTGTAATACTTAGCATTTGCTTTTTTAGTATATATTGTATTTAAAGCATCTCTGATTGGATCGGGTAATTGTTCATTAGTACCCAATTCACGACGAGCAATTTCCAAAAATGATAACGATTCTATATCAAGTGACATTAATTCACCCTGCTACAAAGTAAGTCCCTAAGCTTTGTTCTACTTATTGAGTCACTAGCACTTTGCCTAATAATATCAACAGCGCTAAACCCTTTAGTGCATTGATAAGTCTTAGTTTCGACCCCATAAGTTGATACAGGTTCATTGTCGTAGTGTTGGTATATATAATTGATTGCACCAACACATTGGCCCATTAAAATAGCTTCTAGTTTAGATAATGAAAGTATACCAAGTATATTCCTTCTATCTTCATCAACTTCATTGCATGATTCGAGTAAGTTAAGAGGTGCCTTTTGTTTTATTAAATTAATTGCTAAACATTCACCTAAAGCAACAAAGTCCTTTTTACTAAATAATACAAAATCAGCTTCCTTCACACTTTGTAGGTGTGAACAATCTTCCGGTAAGCTTTCATTTGCATAGCTCATTTGGATTATCGAGCAGAGTATTAACCCCATAAAGTATCTCACTTCGTTTCTCCTACACTGCAATATTTAAATGCTTTAATCACTATACTAATTGAGATAAACCAAGTGATTATTGAGAGAGTGTCGGCCATCACCCCATTTTGAATAAGGTCAAAAGCGATATCTACTCGTTTGTTAGGATATTTAACTCGTATGATGAGAAGTTGAAGTGCAAGAAATAATATGCTCAGTTTAAAATAATTTAAAACAATAAAATTAATTGCATTAGCACAGAGCGCAAGTCGATACCTTGTATAAAATTTAGTTACTTTTATTGAAACTACTTTTTTTATTTTTATAAATCCATATATTGCGATGAATGTCATTGATAGTTTATCTAATAAATTCAGGTTGTTGACTTTGCCTAATCCAGAAACGAATTGATGCGAACCAGTGATGAGTAATCGATAAAAGTTGACTATCAATAACAATGAAATACATATACTAAGTGTATGTAAAAAAGACTGGAAATTGCTTATTTTAATATGCCTAAATGTATAAATTCCTTTGGGATCAAACAATCTTATTTTATGTCGTTCACCGTAGATAAGGTTAATTTCATTTGGATTTAAATCAGCATTATCTTCTAGAGGGAGGGTTGTTTCTTTTGTTTGACTATTGGATTTTTCTTCCAGATTTGGCTCTGGTAATTCTATGTCATCAACCACAGTAAAGTTAGGTTTGTATGTGGATTCACCATTCATGGTAATATAACTTCCTTTTACAATTGAATTCCTTACATGAAGATTGCGAAGCCTTCAATGTTATTCGAATTATATTCTCCCTATTTAAACCCAATAAGTAAATAGTAACGGTCTGTAAATTCTAACTTCCCTTTTAAAAAATAAAGTTAATGTGGGAATTATTTGGAATAACAGCCTTTTCATAGCTCAAAAATTACGTGTAAATTGTCTGTTTCTATAAAACTCTGTTTTTAAATTTATAAGTTCGAATTTTGACTAATCTACTTTATTGATCTTTTCAGATTGTCTTATTTGAATTATCTGGTCTGGGTCGAATCCCTTGTCTAATAGTTTGACTTCAGAAAAGTAGGCAGAGAATTCTCTGCCTTTACCGTCAAGCTTATAGCGGTTATTTGATTGAGTTATGACAAGGTTAAATTTCAAATCGATAGTTTTTATTAGTGAGCTACAAACATAACATCCTGTCTTGAATCGGTTTGTATCATCAGTTAAAACAATTCCCCAGAGGAGTTGACCAATAAGTTCTTCATTTTTTGGATCGAGTACTTTAATGATGTACCAGTCTTGAATGATCGTTTGCATTGCATTGTCCTTGGGGTTTCTAAGTTAAATCATAATATCGCTCGTATTTTGAAGAGTTTGTTAAACTCTTCAGTCCATGAGGCTAAATAAGTATCAAGCTCTAGGTTGCTTATGTTTCCTTTTACAACAAAATGAAGTGTTGGAATGTTGCTAACTGGGCAGACATCTACATAGTAAATATCAGTAAAAGCAGACCTTTGAGCCATGAATGTATTTAACTTCATAAGCAAGCGGTTAATAACAAAGCAGTATTGAACATCAATATCTTCATGATCAGCAGTGAAAGTGATATTTGAATAATTAAACAGACCATTTTCATTTGTCATGACCGTGACTCATAGCGTTATAACCCAGAAGGTATTTCTTAAAAAATGTATCTTCTTTTTTACCAAAATAATGATTTGATTCTTCATTGAAATAAGATTTATTAACAGTGATCTGCATTTCTGTGATGGATATATCATTCACGTAAATCACTTTCCTTAAGTACTTAGATAAATAAAACAGCATTGATACAGGCCCAAGCAATGCCCCACCAAAATGAATTGCTGCGATTTTATCTTCAGTAGTTGAATAATTAACCGTCCATTCATTTGTATCTTGATTATTGTAGTAACGCACTCGTTGGTTGAGCTCTTTAAGGATGGTTTCTGCAAATAAATCATAATCATTTTTAAATTCAGACACCAAATAATGCTTCCACTGTGCACGGGGGCGAATCGTTTTGATTGATATAACTAATGTATTATCTGCATCAATATTATCTAATTTTACGAAGTGGACACTTTCCAGTTTTTTCAATAAATATTCAGCGTTATTGATATTAGGCCGGTTAGATATTGCGAGTTCAAATCTATGTACGCTTTCTGGCGGTGAAACAAAAACTTCACCATAGAAAGAGATATCAATTTTGCAACCACTTGCCTTAAATTGTTTAAATAACTCTTTGAGTAGGAGTAGGGCATTATTAAATTCTATATCGATTATATCAATGCCACTACGTGGTATGCGATGAAAGTCATTTAGTGGACGAAGCTTTTTCGCTTGACGAACAGATGAGATAAGCTTTTGAATGTTCACTTTTCTTCTCCGAACTCAATATAGATATATTGCTCTTTTTTACCCAGTAAACCTGCTTTAGTAATACATGGGCCGATGATATTTAGGGTAGTGCCATACACACGACATTGCTCAAATTGAAGTTGAGTTGATGTTTCACTATTGGCAGGTATGTAGCTGAGCCAGTCTCCTTTTGTTAATCCAAAAATTTGGTATAACAACTGCTCTGAAAGGTAATTCATCTCAGTTTCAATTGTTTCCATCTTTGCATAAAGTTCATTACCTTTTTTGTTTAATAGCCCTAACTGCAAATCACTATCTAAGTGAATAACAAATGCCGTTGTTTCATCAAGTTCTCTTAAATGACTTACAATGGGCTCAATGGCGTAGTACAGGTCTTCTTGCTCTGAATACTGCCTAGATAGATGTTTGATTTTGTTAATCAGACCTTTTGCTAAGGGACTGGTTAATTGATGTAGGTTTATTGAATTGATTGGGATTTGATTAAACTTAAGTTGGTTGATGCTGATTTTAGCGGTAGAAAAATGAGATTGTTTGTATGGCCTAAGCGAACCAGAGAAGCTAATGTTCATGGCATCTACATGCATTAAACTCCTAATATTATGATGATAACGATCGGTTAGATTAAAATACCAATTTACGTTGGACGCTTGAATAGTGACTTCATGAAGACTTTGTTCAAACAATAACCTTATGGCGTTATCAATTGTATCTTGTAGCGTTTGAGTAAACTCAAAAAAGCACAACGTAGGTAATGTTGTTGGAGGGTATTGAACTTGTTTATCTTGATAGAGTTCATTCACTCCTAAGCAGATTATATTGTTTTTAGTTGTCATCACTACACTGATTTTAGATAAGGATATAACTAAAGGTAGTGCGTATATTTTAATAGGTCAATGAAAATAGATAGTGTCAAAAGTGAACTATCTAATTGATAAATATCATTTAATGTTAAGTTATTGTGTTGTAAATGATTAAGGGTTTAATCGTTCATAAGCAGGAATATTAATGAAATTTTCATCGCCTCGTGCGACAGCTTCTTTTAAGGATGCTTTTCTATTTTTTCGAGATTCTATACTTTCAGAAAACACTTCAAAATGAGCTTTTTCCATTACATTGATAGCTTCTTCGTGGGATATTATACTAAGTGATTTACCTGCGTGGATAAAACCTTCAGCTCTGTATTTTTGCTTATCATCTTTTATATGATTTTTAGCGAGGTTAAAAATCTTAACCAACTGCTTCCGGCAACTATCTAAGTATTCTTCTTTATTCATCATATACGTTCATCCAATATGTTTTGCTTAAATATACACTGGCTTTTAAAATACGGTTACTGATTTATTAAAACCCTATTTTAGTAGGTAATATGAATACAGGATAATTTAGAATCAAACTTTTACTACATAACGTTCTCGGATAAATAAACCGATCCAAATCCCTATTATCATCCCTATAACAGCGACTATTCCTCCTGGAGAAAAGGTTGGTAAAGCTAACAATAACTGTGAGTCATTTCCACCGAGTGCTAAAGACGCCCCAATTCCCATAAAGGTTCCAGCTATTATATGTAAAAACCATTGTCTCCAATTCGACCTTGTAATTTCAAACTTGTTCGTATGCCAAGCAGCGGACAACATACCTAATAGCAATGATAAAAATAAAAAGTAACTTTCTTTAGGAGGCCATAAAGCATTATCTGAACTTGCTATAGCATGACTAACTTTATGAAGAAGACCACTTGGAGGCCACTTTGGGTCAAAGAGAAATACAAAGCCAGCAATTAACCCAATAGACATCATAGTAAGCCATAATTTTCTTCTTTCCTTCTCACCTAGAAGAGCCCAGACGACTAGCGCTATTGATAAAGCAACTAGCACCCCTATTGTTATATCTGAAGGAATCACCAGTTTTTGATGATCAGTTGATGGGTTCAAAACAGCTAAAATAGTCCAGCCAATTAACCAACCTATAATAGTGAATATCATCTTAGAATCACCGCGAGACAATTTACTCAAAGTTGAAACACCGCAACCTTGATTAAACGCTGTCCCAAAGCCGAAAATGATTCCGCCAAATGCAAACCATACATTGACATCATAAGCTCTGAATTGTGAAGGAATTACAGCATAAGAAGAATAAAGGGTAGCTACCCAAGCAAAAACACCACTAAACAATATAGCTATTAGAAATTCTGGCTTCCCACTTTTCCATTCGTTAACACCTCTCATCATGCACAAACCTATGGATTGTGATAAATAACCAAGAGTGCAAACAAGTATTAAAGCTATTGGTAACAACATAATATCCGTTTCAGTTTTTTTTATTTATAGAGTATGGACCATAGTTCCTTTTTATTCGCTAAATATAGTGATACATTTTATGATGTTAGTTTGATTGATTGTCATTGTAAGTTGCAATTACAGTAGGAAGAAAGTCGCTTAAGGAATAGATTAAATGAGAATGAAAGGGAAGTTAATAAAGTGGAATCCCGATAAAGCTTTTGGCTTTATAGCTCCGAATGGAGGTGGTGAACATGTATTTATTCATAAGACTGCATTATCGAATAGACAGCGAGCGCCACAAATTAACGATGTCATTACATTCTCAATTACTAAAGACAAAGATGGAAGATATTGTGCAGACGATGCCACCTTTTCAGGTGAGAAGTTAAAGAAAAAAGAAGCTAAAAAGGCCAATACATTTTCTATTTATTTATCAGTTCTATTTTTAACTGTAATAACCACAGCATACTTTCTTGGTGATTTTCCTCAGAAGTTATTATTCGGCTATTTGGCTATCAGTGCCATTACTTTTCTAGCATACGCTTTTGACAAATCAAAAGCTCAACGCGGCGAATGGCGAACTCAAGAAAGTACGTTGCATATGTTTTCATTAATTGGCGGTTGGCCAGGTGCCGCAATAGCTCAACAACTTCTTAGACATAAATCTCAAAAACGAGAATTTAGAAATGGCTTCTGGTTTACTGTAGTCGTTAACATCAGCGCATTGTTTTGGCTTATGTCGCCAAAAGGAAGCAATATAATAGCTATGTTTCAATAACATTAATAATACAAGGAAGTCTAATGTCACAATTAAGTTATCGAGTATTAAAAACCCAACAACGTAAAGATCGAGAAAACTATCCCATAAACTTAAGCCTAAGAGTTCACCGAGCATTGAGTTGGCTTGACAGAGCAGAGCAAGCTGAAGGTGACCAAGATGCTCAATTCATATTTCTTTGGATTGCTTTTAATGCTGCTTACGCTAATGAAACTGATGATTATCATCGTTTCACAGAGCAAGAAACATTTAAAAACTTTATCAATCGCCTGTGTGACCTTGATTCAAAAAATCACTTAGAAGATCTGGTTTGGAAAGAGTTCACCGGTAGTATTAGAGTATTACTTAACAACAAATTTGTATTTCAGCCTTTTTGGGGTTTTCATAACAACAAAAAATCAGAGCAAGAATGGCAGGATGACTTTGCAACAGCTAACGCATTTGCCAATAAAGCTCTTGGTCATAAAAATACTTCAGCAGTGCTATCTGTTATCTTCTCACGTCTATACACCCTCCGTAATCAAACACTTCATGGTGGCTCTACATGGAATAGTTCAGTTAATAGGGATCAGATACGTGACGCAGTTCAGTTTTTGAAGAAGTTTGTCCCTTTTACTATTGATATTATGATGGATAATGCAGCTCAAGTTTGGGGCGAACCGTGTTATCCTGTTATCTAATACATATCTTTTGATTAGAAATAAAAGATATAAACATTACTAATTTTAAGACAACGAAAAACGAATGATTTATTTAGATACTGCTGCCTCATATCCAATATTACCTGAAGTGAAACAATCCTTATTAGAGGCTTTTGATTCATTATATGCTAATTCAGCTTCTAGCCATTTTTTAGGTGAACAGGTATCAAATGAAATTAATAAAGTTCGAGAACAACTAGCAGATGCAATAGGGGCTTATCCAAGTGAAATTATTTTTACTAGCGGCGCAACAGAATCTAATAACATTGCCTTTAAGAGCTTACTTTTAGGGGGCGAAGTACCCAAAGATAAGAAGCATATTGTAACGACAAAGATTGAACATAAATGTGTATTTACTATTTGTGATTATCTTACCACTTTAGGTTATGAAGTAACTTATGTGAAGCCAAATAAAGATGGGATAATTGAGGCGGCTTCAATTGCCGATGCCATAAGACCAGATACTGCTTTGGTTTCAGTAATGCATGTAAATAATGAACTAGGCACGATTAATCCTATTTCTGATATAGGCAAAGTTTGTTTCGAGGCAGGAGTTTTATTTCATAGTGATGCAGCCCAAAGTTTTCAAAAAATAGATATTGATGTTGATGACCTAAATGTAGACGTTATGTCATTTTCTGCTCATAAAATAGGTGGTCCAAAAGGAATCGGAGCTATCTATATTCGTGATTTACGTAAAAAACATTTAATGCCAATGATTCACGGTGCAGGCCAAGAAGAGGGTTTAAGAGGTGGTACTGTTGCTGCACCCTTAATCATTGGATTTGGACAAGCTATTGAAGTATTTTCGAACTACTATGAAAAATTTAAATCACGTCATATTAAATCTTATTTAGTAGACCAATTGGAACTTATTGGCATTGAATATCAAATCAATGGATCTAATCTCGCGTTAGAAAGTTGTATATCATTAACGTTACCAAATATTAATACGGATGTATTTGTACGGGATAATGAGTCTCAATTATGCTTAGCCCAAGGTTCAGCATGTTCTTCGAAGGAGATTGAGCCGTCACATGTTCTAACTGCATTAGGTTTAGATCGAACATTAGCGGATCATACCTTTAGGATCAGTTTCCCTTTAGACATATCGATCGATGACTTAGACTTTTTAATTGCAGGAATATCAAAAGCGCGGTGATTTTCAAATGTTTTGTTTAGGTCTATTCATTTTTTCACATCATTAACTGCCATAAAAAAAGCGACAGAAAGTCGCTTTAATCTGAATACAAATAGTGTTATTTATAACAAGTAACACAAGCCCCACCACCCTCTACTTCATCATAGGCTTCATCCATAACGTCTGTATCAATATTCACAATATTTATTTGTAATTGGTTTTGGCGTCTTCGAGCTTTTTTGGCAAATCGTTCCATTCTTTTTGCATGATTAGCTTCAATTTGTACAATTCTGTCTGGATCTTCTAGGGTCGATAGAGGAGTATCTTTGCCAAGCCAATAAAAAGTACCATCAGGGCGCTTTTCTTCAGCCGTTTTCTCATAGCTTTTAGCTTCTTCAAAAGCATCCGGATATATTTGCTTTAATCTAACCCATTCTATCTTTTGCTGATAAAAACAAAAAGTACAGCCACTTCTTGAACGCCATCCATAATAGCCTGGTTTTCCAACATCCATAGCTTCAACAATTTTTCTATAAATATCTACAGTGAGGTTTGAGTCTTTATATGTTGAATTTGTCGTGTGTATTATTTCATTCTCAAAATGCTCAATAACGACTTCTTCAGTAGGCGTTGTTGGCATATTAGTATTGAGGTCTATAAACAGTTTACGATAATTTATAACTTCTTCAGTATCAGAGAGAAGATCAGCACCTTGCAAAATATCAAAAATATCTTTTCTGTTTAAACCATCATCACGAAATGGCATTTCAATTTTGAGGTATGCTTCGTTATTCGAGTTAGTTAAAAAGCCTGTTCGCGCAGGTTCATCTGCACGAATACCTACATAAGAAATAACTTTATCATAGCCATCATCCATCATTTTTTTATTAATCCACATCTCAAATGGAACTAACTTCATTTGAATAGTGCACCAACGTGCTTGGGGGGATGGCAAATAGTTTTGATGTTTTTCTAAATGATAATCAAAATCTTTTTTCGTACGATTAGAAGAAAATACTTCATCATAAGGGTCGATGATTGGCTTACCTAAGTAACCTTCCAAACGATTAACAAAATCAATTACCTCAGGGAGCTCTTTACCTGTATCGGTAAAGTAATATTGAATATCAAGCTCAGGATAATTATCTCGCATATACATAGCAAGTGCTGCACTATCCTTACCGCCAGATAACCCTAAAACATGAAGAGTCTTAGGCATGTTCAATTTCCTTTGTCATTTCATCTAATAGAGCCATTAAAACAGCTCTTCGTTCATGCACTTCTAACGTTGAAAGTGAACTTTCGACTTTACTAATTTGAGTCTTATAATCCCTTCTAACAGACTTATATTCTAAAGCTTTAAATGAAGCTTGATAATTAGCTAACTTAAAGCGTTCAATTACCCCGATAAGTTCTGTTTTAGCTTTATTAATCGCATTATCATCCCAATTACGTTCAGCTTTTCCTGATAATAATGAGATTATATTGGAAATCCAATTATTGTTACTTGCAAACTCACCCAAACGTTGAGCAAATGTTTGCAGTTTAGCATCTGATGTAAACACAGATACATTTGTACATTGCTTTAATAAGTGCTCATCAATAGGCAGGTAACTCGTTATTTCTGTTTTAAATGCCTTTGCCATTTCCATATGAGCATTGATAATCTCGTTCAATATAGTTTTTATATCGTCAGATTTTATCTCAGTTACAGATTTGGTTGTAAAAAGTGATGCTATTTTTTCAAATAAATAATCATGAGGATCAGATGCAGCTTTCGAATGTAAAATAAAATCTTTAGCTAATTTGGATAGTGATTTAGTATTACGAGTCCAAGTTGAAAGGCCTGCAAATAAGGTTACATATTCTTGGGCAATTGCTAGTGGCGTGGGATCTCCACTAAAGTTTGGAAGGGCAATGGCCAACTCATTCAAGTATGCCGTTTTTTCTTGGTCAACTTTTACAAGTTGAACTCCGACAAAAGATGATTTAAGCATTAACTTTATTACAAACTCTTCATCTGGTGCTGTAATGAACATATGCTCATTTGTCGCATCATTTTTGTCAAAAAATGCAAAATCTTTAAGATGCGTCATTACAAAGGCAAGCATCCAAATAGATCTTACTCCTTTTGGAACACCAAAAGGTTTTTGAGACCAAAGATCATCAATTTCATTTAACCAAACAATATCTCCACGCTTTTTGATCAGGTGACTTGCAGAATTAAATAACGCCTTAAGGTTTATATCACTTGGTTGATTGAAGCCTAAAACGCCTTCAGTTTCTGTATGAAGTTCTTTATTTTTCAAGCATGAAAAATACAATCCTTTCTCAGCTGGAAAGCTACCAGCAGGGAAGTTCAGGTTTTCTTCTTCAAAATTTTCAGCCATTGCTATAAGTAATTTCTTAATTGCAGAGTTAGCACTACCCGATGGTTTAGAACGGTTTACTAACTCATTCTTAATCACAGGAGCTTTATTGAAAATATGATCGGCGATTGAAGACGTTATTGATGCCAACGTTTTGTTTTCAAGTGACAATGGGTCATATTTCCATTGTGCTGTTTTAAAAGCAGTATCAGTCGCTTCAAAAATAGAATGTTTTGCTAATTCTATACGATGATTGATTTCATTTTTTGCAATGAAATCATGACTGATTTCTTTATGCTCCCTTAATACTTTATTCAAAGCAATCAATTCAATTGCCTGTGTTTTTAATATAGTAAATTGAGATTGATGGCCTAATATAATATGTTCATTATTATCAGCAATAGCTTTTGCTCTTTCAAGTAAAGGCTCTTCTACAGGTAGTACAAACCATAAAAATGTATCACCACTTACAGGGCTTGTATTTAAGTCCACTATTTCTGAGAAGTTGTGTTTATCAATTATTTTTGTTTGTGCCCAGCGCATTGTGCCTGTTTTATGGTAATGAGCGGTTGCGAGTATATTATTCGCTTGAGGAATTTGAGACGTCCAATCAACACCGTCTTTAATTTCATCTATTGTAGTTGATATCAATTCATTAATATTGATATCACTACCTTGGAAAACGAATAGTGCATCGTGCTTTTGACGATAGATAATAACAGTCCACTCTTCTAACTCTTCTATTGCTTTAGTTACATCTGTGGTTGAAAAGCCTCGAGTGTTAAAGTAGCTAATTAAGAACTTTCTTTTTGCAAATAGTTGGTGTTGAAATCCAAATAGAGTTAAAAGTGCAATGGTCTTAGTTATCAGACTATGTAAGTCAGAACCTTTTTGTTCTGCTCTGTAAATCGCATCTTGACCTTCTAACCAAACCTTACTGTCTGAACTTGCCAAAATAATATGATTAAGGTTGTATTGCAGATAATCCCAGAATAGCTCAGGGTGAAACAAGTCAAGCTTCTTGGTTTCCAAATCCAATTCTGGTGGATAACTTTGTTCAATAAACTGTTTGAATCCCATTTTTTCATTGGATGCTAGAAAGCCAAATAAACTTCGTTCATTTTGAGAGAAACTTCTTTTTGATATCGGGCCTAATAGTAAACTTACAATTGGATCTAACGGTAAAGAGTTTAATAGAGGCGTTCTTCGGTCAGTTTGAGACGGAAAGAAGCTAAGTATAGAAGAAATTAAGTTATCATTTTCTTGAACTAATTTTTTTTCTATTTCGTCTGTCTTAGCTATTGAGTCACCAATTAATACCAATGATTCATCGATAGAAGGGATGTAACCCATGTCGCGATAGCGACCTTGTACTTTAGCCCAATCTTTTTGAGCTGAAGCATTCATAGCTTTAGAATATTCACTAAATGCTTGATGTAAGAAGCCAATTAAAATTGCAGGCGTTTTAGACTTTTGAATAACATCAGCAAGGTTTTGGAAAAAATATAAGTCTTTGTTTTCTCTTGATTGATAATCTAACGCTTTACCCATTTCATCTAGTAAAATGATTACACCGTCAGCATTAACTCTTTTATCAAGTATTGAAGCAATTAATGAAAGACACTCATCATCGTTTAATTGAAAAATATCTTGTTCATTAAATTCATGTTCTAGCGATTGTAAAATTGAGCAAGTAATAGTTGCTGAGGGCACATTTAAGCCACAAACATGCTTTACAACTTTCCAACCTTTTTTTATATTGAATCTCGATTGAAAGTCCTTTTCCTCAGTACTAGCTGTTAGTTTTTCATTCGCGTAGTTTCGTACACTTTTCTTATCAGACAATAATTGCGTTAAAAAGAGTGCTATGGTTGATTTACCCGTGCCATAAGGTCCTGTGATAGTAAAACAACGCTGTTCACTTTTAGTGAAATCCCTGCTGATAGTATCAAGCACATTTAAAGCTGTACCATGTAAAATAAAACTATCTATGAAATCTTTATAATTAAAAGCGTCATTATCTAGACGGGTTGAACTTTTGTATTTTTGGCTGATATCAATCATAGATGACATTTCATTCAACTCCATAATATTTATTTAGAATTTGAATAGGGTTCTTTATTAAACTAATAGGGCATGAAATTTGTCTCAAGCCTCTAGAATCAACCCAAGTTAATCCACCATTTGTAGTCAGTTGAGCATCATCAAGTTTCTGACCAAGACCATGCTCTGATAATCGAAATATTCTACCTGGAGAAAATGGGTTACTTAGTAAAGTGTCAAAACCAATAGTTAACTCTTCCGTCTCTACGTTAACGTCTTCTAAATCAATGGTTAAACTAATAAATCTAGCTACAGCATAAATGAATATTTCGATAGGTAAATCTTGTTGTTCGCGAAGAGGACTCGTATAAAATCCATTACCGTTATCATTAATTAACCTTAGTTCAGCTAAAGGTGATGAAAAATGATCTTCGTCTATTTTGATTGTTTTAGATGAATTTGCTTTTCTTTTTCGGCAATAAGTATGCAAAAAACAATCGAGATCTTTCTTGAGACTTTTATCCGTAATACCATCATTTTGACAAATTCGCTGAGCATCTTCGACAAAATCGAATAAGTATTTTTCTTTTTCAAAACTTTGTACATGTGAAAAATTGAAAAAATATCGATATGAAGTTAAATATTCTTCATCAAAGTTAAGTAGAAAATGAATTAACCAAATAGACCCCTTTTGTTCCAAATACGGATCTTTTCCTTGATGTGTATCAAAGTCACCAAAAATATAATTACCAAGCTCTGTTACGTAGGGATCTTTATTAACTTTATCGAAAATTACACCAGTACAATCCGACCAATAACGGATTGCATTTACCATATTTTTACCGACACCAAGTTCTATAACCGCTTTTTCAACATCTTCACTTTTAGATGTTTTCAAGAAGTTACCTGAATTCATATGGTTAACAGCTTTATAAAGCCATCCATATCTTAAAGGAAATGTGTCATGTCCGGAAAATTTTGTTTTCATTACTTACTATATCTCTGGAGGATTCGTCCAGAAGGGATAGTATTACGATTTTCAATTAGATTAAAGTAAATTTTTGCAACGAGACTGTATTTATTTACAGTAAGGTTCATGTTAGGGATCTTTTTCGTTTGTAACTTATATTAACACTTGATTTAATTAGCTTTCTATATAAAGTAATTGAGTTAAATAAAATTGGACATTTTTACAACGTGTAACAATGAACTGTTCCTAATAAAGGTATAGTTATAGCATTAAAAAGGAGTTCGTATGCTAGTAAAAATTCTTAGTAACTTTAGTCTTAATTCATTAAAAGTACTTGCGGGTGCAACATCTTTAAAATTTTTTGAAGAAACATTAAAGATTGAGCCTGAATATTATGAATCTAATAGTCAAAATGACTTGTTGATTCAGGCTATTATAAACTCTAATCCCATTACCCTTTTTATAAATAAAGAAACAAGAGATTATTTTATAGATCGGATGCATAAGCATGATATTCTCACTGTAATTGAAAAAATTAATGGTGAGTCAATAGGTGATATTCATCCCGAACAGTATAAAGAATTATATAATCAAGTTAAAAGCTATTGTGATAATGAGCGTAAACTTGTTTCATTTTTAGATGCGGTAGGCCTTAAACATGATGTTATGTCGCAACAAAAATCTGATGAATATGCAGCCTTTAAATCTATTAAGCCTAAATATGGACTTTATCCCTACCAAGTAGAAATATCCGAGAAAACATATCACTCATTAGAGCTTGGTCAAAATAATCGTGCCGTTATTCACTTACCTACTGGCGCGGGGAAAACACGAACAGCAATGCACATTATTTCTCGTCACTTAATGACAAAAAAAGATGCACTAGTCTTGTGGTTAGCTAATTCTGATATTTTATGTGAGCAAGCAGCTGAGGAGTTTGAGGAAGCTTGGTCTTTTTTAGGTAACCGAGAAATTCTTCAAGGACGATTTTATAAAGCTAATGACTTCTCATTAGATAGTATTAATAAAGGATTTGTTGTCGGAGGGTTACAAAAACTCAACTCATATTATAACTCGACGAGTTCTAGTTCTACGCAATCATTTGATAGGAAAATTACTTTAGTAGTTTTTGATGAAGCACACAGAGCTTTAGCTAGTACATATAAAGAGCTTGTTGATAGATTCTTAGAGTTTTCGCCTCAAGCGAAGCTGATTGGCTTAACAGCAACACCAGGAAGAGTTTATAAGGATGATAAACCAGAGGAAGATCCTGCAAATAAAGCATTAGCCCATATGTTTGGTAATAATAAGATAACGATGGATGTTAGCCCTAGACAACCAATGGATTACCTTATTGAAAATCATTACCTAGCAAATCCAAATTTTATAGAGCTTAACTATGACGACTTAGATCTTTATGAAAACTTTTCAGCAAAAGATGTATCAGAAAGTGAGTTAATGTCTCGTTTAGGAGCATCTAAAAACCGGAATTCAATAATAATTCAAACGGCGGTTAATGAAGTTAAACAAAATAATGCGAAAGTGATTTTATTTGCATGTGATATAGAGCATGCAAGAAACATTGCTTTTGCCATATGTTGCTTAGGAGTTAAAGCTGCTTCTGTTGACAGTAAATACACCTCCCAACAGGAAAAAGAAAGCATTATAAATCAGTATAAAAACGGTGACTTAAGTGTTTTGGTTAACTGTGAAATGCTAACCACGGGTTTTGATGCTCCTGAAACAAATGTAGCTATTATTGCGAGACCCACGCAGTCACTAGTGCTATATCTACAAATGATAGGTCGTGCATTAAGGGGTAATAAAGATCAATCCCCAAAAGATGCAAAAATTTATACCGTTCTAGATGAAATATCAGATTTTAACAATGTTAACTTAGCTTTTAAACATTGGAATGAGATGTGGACAGAACTAGAAGTAACTAACAAATAAAGGATTAACTAATGTCATTGGTAAACCCGAAACAATATATTATATCAGCCCGTTCAAATGGCTATAAAGATACAGCGTATGCAATTGCTGAGCTTGCAGATAACTCAATCCAAGCTGATGCAGATAAAGTCGAGATATTGATTTTTGAAAACAAAAATAGAAGTATTGACCAGATAGCTATTGCTGATAATGGCAAAGGAATGAGTAAAAAATTGTTATCTTCAGCGCTTGGATTTGGAGAGTCAGGTAGAGAAAAGGATAAAGAAGGTAATTTACTCAATGATGATACAAAGGGAATGGGTAAATTTGGTATGGGGCTACCCAATGCTTCAGTTTCACAGTGCAAACGTGTTGAGGTTTGGAGTTGGAAGTCTATAACTGATATAAACTATAGTTATTTAGATGTTGATGAAATAATTGATGGCGACTATTTAGATTTACCGGAATTAGAAAATAAATGTATCCCTGAAAAATATCTAACATCAATGTTTAATGGTGATTTACCAAACTCAGGAACAATTGTAGTTTGGTCTAAATTAGATAAGTTAAAGTGGAAACGTGCTTTGACATTATTTGATAAATCACAATCAGAAATAGGGAGAATGTATCGCCGGTTTATATCTGGTAATAAATGCTCTGTACAGTTTAAAGTTTTCGACAACCTTGGAAATACAAAGAAGGATGCTTTAGCAAAATCGACAAAAACAGGGTTCATAAAAGCAAACGATCCTCTTTTCTTAACATCTGATTCATCGTTACCTGATTTACCTGGATTACATGTCGATGAATCACAGACTTTCTTTTGTGAAAAGCAAAACTTTCCTTTCAATGTCCGTTACCAAGGTAAAGACCACTCAATTAAAGTTAGAAGCTCTGTTGCAAGGCCTGAGTTAGTAACTAGAATTTTAAATAATAGTAAACATAATCAAGCTGGAAAAACAGAGCATGGCCAAGCTTGTCTTAAAAATTTCGGTTTGTCAGTAATGAGGGCTGATCGTGAAATAGAGCTTATAACAAATGAGTTCTTTTCAAAAGACGATCCTTATAAAGCTCGATTTATGGGTATAGAAATTGATATCCCTCCATCTTTAGATGAAGTTTTTGGTGTCACCAATAACAAACAACATGCGCATAATTTAAAAGAAATAGATCTTGAAAAAGTCGATGTAGGTGAAGAGGAGTTTAAAGATACCAAATCAATTATCAGATATTTACAAGAGAATGACGATGAAGAGCAGGCTATTTTATTTGAGATATCTGATAGGTTAATCAAAGTAATTGCTGATGTTAGAAAAGTAGCTAAAAAGTTGCCCACTACAAAAGTTGGAACAATAACCCCTGAATTAAATGAAGATGATAAGGTAAGTATTGTTGTAAATACTGTTCTTAATAAACGTGATGTTGTTACCCCTGGAAAGGCTTTATCAGAAAAGCCAGACTACAAAAAACTTAAAGATAACTTAATAGATCGACATGGTTATGAGGAAGTCGAGGCCAATCAGGTTGCAAAGAAAATGGAAGATTTACAAAGTAGGATAAGCGTTCAATATAGCAAAACATCAAACCAATCATTCTTTGAAGTCGAGAATCTTCAAGGAATAGCGGTACTTATCATCAACCCCGAGCATGAACTATATATTAACTTTCTTAGTCAAATGCCGGATAAAGACAAAATGATTTTTAAAGTCATATTAGGGGCATGGGCTTTGATGGAGGACTCTGCTCCAACAGATAATAAGAAGCGTCAACTTGAACGAGCTAGAAATGAGTGGGGAGAAGTAATTGAAGATATGTTTGAAGAATTAGACTTGAGTTCTAAAGAAGATTCTTAATGTTTTTATTGAGTGATGTATTAAATAGTTATAGAGACGCTGGCCTTAAGGCAAGTGTCTCTATTTTATTTGATAAAAATGAATTCAGTAATAAAATTTATTTATTTAGTAATACTTCAGAGTTAAATCAGCCTAGTTTTAATAAAATATATAACTCAATAATCGATAAGACCATTGATGGAAATACTAATAAATTTTTAGTTAAATCAATTTCGTCTTGGGTTACTAGTAGCTTAAATTTTTCAGTAAGAATGACTAAAAAACAGCTTTCAGTTGAATTAGGAAATGCCCCAAGTGTAGTAACAAACTTGTTTGGAAAG
>Ga0209396_1002456_pt1 | contig 19479 bp, 11 predicted proteins | sample GOMGulsemesocosm_6_FD_184638 | JGI IMG/M metagenome (GOLD analysis project Ga0209396, IMG submission 184638) | Methane-oxidizing microbial communities from mesocosms in the Gulf of Mexico - GOM8C Gulf of Mexico (SPAdes) (version 2) | ecosystem: Environmental > Aquatic > Marine > Cold seeps...
AGCTGAACTTCTTATCAGCCGCAAGGTTATTCCTGTTTGCTAGCCGGGATGTTTGGTTTGTTATTGCTTTGCCAGTTTACTTGGCGAGTCAATTACAATGGCAACATCAAGAAATAGGCATTTTACTTGCAGGTTGGATAATCCTCTATGGCATAGTGCAAGCTTATGCACCTAAATTTATAAAATATTTAGCAGGTGATATAGATAAACCTCCCCATCAACAAGCGTTTTTTTGGTCGATGTTACTTGCCACGGTAACGCTGTTGCTATTTGTTACGCTCACTTTCCTTCCCGCCATTGGTAGCGCTTTATTGTTAGGGCTATTTATTTTTGGTGCGGTCTTTGCCATCAACTCTTCGTTGCATAGCTATCTTATTGTAGCCCTTGCTCGAGACGAAGGAGTCTCTATGGATGTAGGCTTTTATTATATGGCTAATGCAATGGGTAGGTTGTTAGGCACTGTACTTTCTGGTGTTATATATCAGCAGTTTGGTTTGTTGGCCTGTATACTAATTTCATTTTTATTCATTTTATTCGCTAGCTATTTTGTTAGAAAATTAGCATTTGTAAGCTGAACCCAGGAAAAGTAATATCAGAAAACAAAGTTATTTTAGTCGATATCTGTATTATTTTTTCACCCAGAATCTAGTTTTTGGGTGCATAAAAGGCTTTGTTATTCACGAAGAACTCCTGTTTGTTTGTTGTTAACTCATTGTTTGTCAGGTGTTTTTGGTTAGTTGTAGTCGTTGTTGTCCTGAATTTAGGTTAAGTAGATAAACTTTATGGTTTAACTCTCAGGCTAAATCGTTTTATACTCCCTTAATCGTAATTTTAATATCATCAGGGATTATAATTTGTTGAGCTTTGCTAAATATATTTCTCAAGTGATACAAGTTGTTATATGCACCTGCTGTCTCTTATTATCAACGGTGGCAGCAAGTCAGCAAAAGGTTGATCTGAAACAGTTCAACCACGTAGCAGAGCAAGTAAAAGAACTAACAAAAAGCGATTTAGTCCTTTCTCTAAAAAAATTAACCGTTTATAAAGATCTACTTAACGCCCTCACCGTAGAGCAAAACCTACTCTATTTTAAGTTGCTTACTGGGATTTATATAGAGCAAAATAAATATTCACGGGCCAGAGTATCGTCTAATCAAGGGCTCATGATAGCGAAAAGACTTGCAAGTCCAAGTATATTAATTAGTGAGTTACTCTATTTGAGAGGTTTTGCTTTTGAAAATTTAGGGGATATTTCACAAGCAACTAAGGAATATAAAAAAGGTTTAGAGGTTGCCGAGTCATTACATAATAAAGTGCAGGTGGCTGCTGGGCTTATTAATTTAGGCGCAATTGCCTATCTTATCGATGATTTTAAACACTCCCTTGTATTACTTAACGATGCATACAATATTGCCAATCAAACCGATGATGAAGAGCTAAAAGGCTCAGTGAATAGTGAATTGGGCATTGTATATTCTTATTTGCTACAAGATGAACAGTCCATGGCTTATTATAAGCAGTCTTATTTACATTTCAAAAAAGCAGGTATGTTATTAGCCGCCCATAATAGTTTGAATAATATTGCCATTACTCATACTTTTAACAAAGACTACCAACTCGCTATTAATGTCTTTAAAACAATTATCAGCGAGTCAAACAAAGATACACCAAGTGATAGTATGTACCGTGTTTATTCTGGTATGGCTTGGGCACACATGAGTAAAGAGGATAGTAACCCTGAAGCTGCATATGAATACTTTCTAATGGCTAAGCAGTATTTACAGTTCACTGAAAAACCTGACTTCAAATTACAGTACTATATGGATGAAGCAACAGTACTATATGAATTAGAGCGCTTTGACGAAGTATTAACGAGTATCGCTCAAGTAGAAAAAATAATATCGACCCATCAAGAAGGTTCTTTGATTAAAAAATACAACTCGATTTATTTAATAGAGCTCACCGCTGCTGTATTCAATAAACAAGGACATTATCAAAGCGCATATGAACTGCAATCTCAAGTACTTACCTTGACAGACGAGCTTTATGAAAAGAAGGATAGACGCTCAATTGAACAAGTACGCCTTAGGCTTGAAGCCGAGCAGGCAGATAAAGAACATAAGACTTTGCAAAATCAGCAACTACTTTATGAAACAAACTTGTATGAAGCTGAGCTAGCCAATAAAGAACAGTACTTATATCTTATTATAAGTGCATTAGTTGCATTAGCTTTTGCATGGGTCTTGGTTAAATTGATACAAAGTCAACATCGCCTCAAAGTTGCTTCAACTATTGATGCGCTGACTGGGGTAGCCAATCGCAGAAGTCTAATGAAAGCCTCACTAGAAGCCTATAAAATATCCAAAAGCAAAAAAATAAATTTTTGTATCTTAATGATAGATGTTGATCATTTTAAAGTGATAAATGATCGTTTAGGCCATAGCTCAGGTGATAAAGTTTTAGCACAAGTTGCAGCACTTAGTGCAAGCATGATGCGAAAAAGTGACATACTAGGTCGTTTTGGCGGTGAAGAGTTTATGGTATGTTTACCACAAACATCCTTAATATCCGCGCTAGAAATAGCTGAGCGTATTCGTTTACGTATTAGTGAATACTCATGGCCATTTGACAAGCTGGATACGGTGGAAGTTAGTATTGGTGTCGCAGCCTTAGAAGATGATAGTGATTTTATTAGCTTGATAAAACGTGCGGACGAACAACTCTATCAGGCTAAGTCTGCAGGACGAAATAAGGTATGCAGCCAATGAATAAAAATTACAGATTCATAGCTTTTATCCTGCTACTACTAACTAAACCTTGTTTAGCAAAAGAGTCTATAAGTACAGATACTATAAAAAAAAGTGAGCCAGTAGCGCCTGAATCATCAGCTATGGCACCGATGAATATCTTACCGATAAACCAATATTTATATCAAGTACTGTCATTATTAAAGAAAAAAAGTAATAACGAACAAGAAATAGAAAACACTCTGGCTAAACTTACCTTATCTAAATTGCCACTCAATGCTGCAGAGCAATATTTATTATTGGTTGTTCAGGCAATAATTAAAGCAAACTCTACTGATATGCCAAAGGATAATAGTAAATATATTATTGAGTTATTAGAGCAGGCAGATAAATTATCAATACAAATATCCGCTGAGCAACTCAGTAAGCCGGAATTTCTGCAGCTACACCTTGTATTAGCTGATAATTATGTGAAACAAGCTCAATATGATTTGGCCTACCTTGAAAAAAAAGCTTATTTAAAAAAGTATTATCTCTATCGGAAAAACAAACGTTTAGCAATTATTGCTTCATTAGAGCAATCTTTTGAAGTAAAAAATAAAAAAGCTAATAACTCTTTGCTGGCAACTCAAAATAAAATAAAAGTTCGCCGTGTAGCTGAAGTAACAAAACAAAAAGCAGAACATAAATACAATTTCACATTAATTATCAGTACCGCTATTGTTTTTGTATTATTATTTTTTAGGCAGTTGAAGATACGAAATAAACTGATTCATTTAACAAGGACTGACGCCTTAACTGGACTGGCAAACCGTAGTGCATTGTTTGAACACGGCGTACGTATGGTAGCAAGTTTTGCAGAACAGCCAACAGAGCTCTCTGTATTGTTATTAGATTTAGATCACTTTAAAAAAGTTAATGACAATTTTGGTCATCAAGTTGGTGATCACGTTTTAATTAAAGTTGCCGAGTTAATTCAGGAGACCATGCGGTCTCGTGACCTTTTCTCTAGACTAGGTGGTGAAGAGTTTGTTGCACTATTACCTTATGCTGATAGTAATAAAGCAAAAGCAATCGCCATGCACATTAATGAAAAAATTGCGCAGTATGATTTTTCTTATCTCATGTTACAGAAAAAGGTTACGGTAAGCATTGGTGTAGCGACGATGGAAAACAATGAGATGAGTTTTGATGATCTTTTACACTGTGCCGATTTAGCTATGTATCAAGCGAAAGAGCAAGGTCGAAATACGGTTGTTTGCTATCAAAATATTGCCCAAGTACAAGAAAGACGGAGAAAGACCAAATCGATTAAATGAATTTAATGCTTTTATAATCTTAGCTATTTTTTATAGCGCCATAATCAGATAAGCTATAGCCGTTGTCATCTGGTTATTGTCGGCTAACCCACTAGCCTTTAAAAAATAAAAATAACTAGACTCGTTATTAGGAAATCATTTCATGTCAGACGCGCTCGAATATAGTCTTGATGGGGTAGAACAAGTCCCATTAAGACGATTTACTGAAGAAGCTTATTTAAACTACTCTATGTATGTCATTATGGATCGTGCTTTACCGCATATTGGCGATGGTTTAAAGCCAGTACAAAGACGCATCGTTTACGCTATGTCCGAACTTGGTTTATCTGCAGCTGCTAAATATAAAAAATCTGCTCGTACAGTCGGTGACGTATTAGGTAAGTTTCATCCGCATGGTGATAGTGCATGTTATGAAGCGATGGTATTGATGGCTCAGCCATTTTCTTATCGATACCCCTTAGTTGATGGTCAAGGTAACTGGGGTGCACCCGATGATCCTAAATCTTTTGCGGCAATGCGTTATACTGAGTCACGGTTATCACGTTTTAGTGAAGTCTTATTAGCTGAATTAGGCCAAGGTACCGTTGATTGGCAACCAAACTTTGATGGTACAATGAAAGAGCCGATGACGTTACCCGCACGTCTACCGCATATTTTACTCAATGGTATCACCGGCATTGCTGTGGGCATGGCAACAGATATTCCTCCTCATAACGTCAGAGAAGTTGCTGCTGCTTGTGTGCATTTAATTGAGCATCCCAAAGCTGAAGTGAGTGACTTACTCGAGTTTGTTCAGGGACCAGATTACCCAACTGATGCTGAGATTATTACGCCAAAAGCGGATATTGAAAAAATTTACCAAACAGGTCGTGGCAGCATTAAAATGCGTGCTGTTTATGATGTTGAACAAGGTGATATTGTTATTACCGCACTTCCGCATCAAGCATCAGGCGGAAAAATATTAGAGCAAATAGCGGGTCAAATGACCGCTAAAAAATTGCCTATGGTTGTTGATCTTCGTGACGAATCTGATCACGAAAATCCAGTACGTCTAGTAATAATACCTCGTTCAAACCGTGTTGATGTTGAACAGCTAATGCAGCACTTGTTTGCCAGTACCGATTTAGAAAAAAGCTATCGCGTTAATATCAACATGATAGGGCTAGATAACCGACCAGCAGTGAAAAATCTACTGGTTATCTTATCTGAATGGTTAGAGTATCGCCGAGAAACAGTGCGTCGTCGTTTACAGCATCGTTTAGATAAAGTATTAGCTCGTTTACATATCCTTGATGGTTTATTGGTTGCTTATCTTAATATTGATGAAGTGATCGAAATTATTCGAGGTTATGACGATCCTAAAAGCGAGCTGATGTCACGCTTTGGCTTGTCAGAAACACAAGCACATTCAATTTTAGAAATTAAATTACGTCAGCTTGCCAAGCTTGAAGAAATAAAAATTCGTGCAGAGCAAGATGAACTGCGTATTGAACAAGAGTATTTAGAGAAGATCCTTAATTCGAAAGCGCGCATGAGTACGCTAATGAAGAAAGAGATCCTTGCCGACGCAGAGCAATACGGTGATGAACGTCGCTCTCAATTAGTAGAGCGTAGTGAATCAAAAGCATTAACCGAAAAAGACCTTGTACCTAGTGAAGCGGTTACCGTGGTTGTTTCAGATAAAGGTTGGGCTCGTTGTGCTAAAGGTCATGATATTGACCCCACCAGCTTAAGTTACAAGGCTGGTGATAGCTATTTATGTGCTTCTAAAGGGCGAAGTAATCGTCCTGTTGTTTTTATTGGCTCTGATGGTCGCGCCTTTACCACTGATGCACATACGTTGCCAACGGCCCGCTCTCAAGGTGAGCCATTGACCGGGCGTTTTAATCTCTCAACAGGGAAAACGTTTGTTCATAGCATCATGTCAGATGATGATACTAAATACCTGCTTGTAAGTGACGCAGGGTATGGTTTTGTTAGTAGCTTTGGCGATATGGTTAGTCGAAATAAAAACGGTAAGGCGTTAATCAGCTTACCTGAAGCGGCTAAAGTACTCGCGCCACAAGCGATTAACGATATAGAAAATGACTGCTGTCTAACCATTACCAGTGAAGGCCGTATGTTGGTTTTCCCCGTTAAAAATTTGCCGATATTAAGTAAGGGTAAAGGTAATAAAATTATTAATATTCCTTCGGCACGATTAAAGTTGAGAGAAGAGTTTGTCAGTATACTTTGTATTATTCCTGCAGGTGCCGCAATTACTCTACATGCTGGTAAACGAAAGCTTACTCTGAAAGCTGTTGATATTGAACACTATAAAGGTGAACGTGGCCGTCGAGGAAACAAATTACCTCGAGGTTTACAACGAGTATCACAAATAGAAGTTGAGTCATCACAGATTAATGATGAACCAGCAGATGAAGTACCAGCAGAAACAAGTTAGTGTTAATTTTAGTGGCTTTTGACCGCTCACTAATGAAGAAATAAAGTTAATCAAGAAAAAGAAAGAAGAACAGTTAAGCCATAAAAAAGCCAGTCTAGCAAATTTGCAGGAGCTGGCTTTTTTGTTTTTATTCTTTAAGTTTTGTTATTAAAATATTGTTATTGTAATAAGTCACTGCTTGCTATCATTTTTATATTGGCTTGTGGAAAACTGCTGCTGGTATAAAGCAATCGATCTTTAGACGTTATATAGGTCACGCTATCACTTCTAGCTACTGAGTCTAGAGGCAACCTAACCAAGGGATTTTTCACGTTGCCTTCGATATCGAAGCCTATTAGCTGAAAGTGGTCATCAAAGGTTTTTTGATAGTAAACATGAGATTTTTCAACAGTCCATGCGTATAAGGTATTAAAGAATTCACCATCAATAACACTAATACCCACTTGTTCATTATGTATGTTTTTTTGCCACAACCCCCTATTAAGCTTAGTATATAGTAAGGTATCAGCAGTTTTCATTACGCCATAGCGTCCACCATCAAAAGTAAGACGTTTGGTACTGGCATCAAGAATATTAATACTATAAATATCAGTATGTTTGTCACCGTAGATGGCGGAAATAATTGCACTATCATCAAATGACCAATTCGGTCGGTTATGTTGAACGAAAGGACTTTTTAGCAAGGTAACTCTTTCATTTTCAATTGAGTAGATATAAATCCCATCACCTTTATCTTCTGATAACGGAGCTAAAAACGCGACTTTTTCTCCATCGTGTGACCACTTAGGGTAGCGGATAGTATGTCTTAAATTAGTTAACTGTTTACGAGCGCTGCCATCTGGTTTTGATGACCAAAGTTCATCAAAACCAGACTCATTTGAAGAGAATACTATTAAATCATTGATAGAACTGTAATCAGCTGATTCATAGGTAAAGTTCGATTGTAAAACCGGAAAGGGACTACTTGCTATGGCATCATTAAGTTGTAGGCTTACTAATGAAGATTTTTCTTTTCGCTCTTGGTAATACAACTGATGTGACTGCTTAGCAATACTTGGGTAGCTAAAGCCTGCTAAGTTTAATGCTTGGTTTACTCTGCTATTTATATCTATAACAAATCCAAAGCGATTATCAGCGCGTTGGGTCGCAAAGACTAATTTTTGGCTATTGCCAAGCCATGACATACCAACAATATCTTCTTCATCAAAAGTTAGTTGTTCGGTTTCTTTATTTTCAATATTAATAATATATATATTTTCACTTAAGCGATTAACTCTCCTAGAAACAGCCATATACTTACCATCAGGAGAGAAGGCCATATCCCTGTCTTTATAGTTACAGTCACGATCACAAGAAAACCGGGTCATCTCAAAGTTTTTTGACGTTAAATCAATAAAATATATACCAGTTCTTTTGGCTAATGCCCCTTTATTATAAACAGCAAGTGTTTTGTCGTCAGGAGAAATATCTAGATAGTAATAACCTCCTTGCATGGGGCAAGTGGCTACTTGTTTTTCTTGTTGGCTGACAACTTTACGTTGTATGTAGTGACAGCTATTGTTTGCTTTATTTTTACGGGAAAAATATAAGTACTGGCCATCATTGCTCCAAACACTATGTCCTTCAATGGCGCTATCAAAAGTTAGTTGCTTGGGCGGAAGTTGTGGCTGATGGGTATCTTGCATAAATAAATTTGTAGGTTGATTAGCAGATATTTGGCTATAGACTAAATAACGGCCGTCAGGAGAAGGAGCAGGAAATAGCTCACTACCTGGGTGCTGGGTAATCGCGGTAATTTGAGCCTTGTCACTTGAAGTCGGTACTTGCTGAACAACAAGCAATATTAATAAGGTGACAATTAGGGCCATCAGTAGATGGGTACTATTTACGGCCTTTTTTCCATCAGCCGCTTTAACCTCAGTATTCGCGGTTTTCTGTTGATTTATCTGATCTTGGCCTTGGTAAGCAGGGGTATCTATTGATGCCTCAACAGACGTCTCCATAGAGTAATTTATTGAACTCTCAACCAGCTCTGGGCTTACTTTGGAGGGGATGGATTGCCAGCGCGGTTCAGGCATTAGTTGATAGCCTGCTTTGCGAATGGTCTTAATTATTTCGTCTTCACCCTCGGCACTTGTAAGTTTTTTTCGTAAATGCCAAATAGCATTGGTTAAACTCTTTTCGCCAACATAACTATCTTGACCCCAAATATGATCAATCAGCTCATCTCTTGGTACAACACGACCGTGATTTTTAGCTAAATAGACTAATACTTCGATAAATTTTGGCTGTAGTGATTGCTTGTTATGGCCGTCCGCTTGAATAGAAAATTCAGCGGGGGTTATTTGAAAATGATTAATTTTAAAGGGGGTATTGTGCATCATGTAAACTATTTGTTGCTCAGTTTTATCTTTTCTATTGAATTGGTCTGTATTGTATTCAGTCCATTTTATCGTCTTATCTAACCTTTCTTAGGTTAAATTCATGCTAACAAAATTATCAAAGCGAAGTAACTTTTTTATCTTTATTTCGTTGTTCTGTTCAAAAAGGTCAAAACTTGTTGTTGAAGTGTTCGTGTTTGTTTTATTTGTAATAATATGTTTTTTAATGATTATTTGTTATTTTCTAAAGAATAGATATTAAATCGATGTACAAATGATTTTCTATAGATTGTATAAACAGGCAAATTTTCTTAAAACTGAGAAAGCTTAATTTCAACTGCGCTTTATTAGCATTTAGTTAACCCGTAGAGAAATGATTGCTTTTGTAAGTTTGCTTAAGACCTGATCTGTCACGACATGTTTATTTAGTAACTTACTTATCCCTAAGAAGCCTCTAACAGGTCCTTCTTAGAGATAACCTAAAAATATAATTATAAAAATAAAGTAAAAAAACACAAACAAATAACATTAAGAGAGATGAATGATGATTAAAAGCCCAATCAGCATCGCAATTCAAGCTGCTATCTATACTGCAATTGCAGGTAGCGCTTTTGCTTTTGCTCCTACAACATTTGCTGCCGATGCAGAAAATGAAATTGCCAAGCCAACTGTTCAAACTGCAGCAGAAGAAGTAAAAAAATCCAAAGTTGATGAAAAAATTACCGTAACAGGTTCACGTTTACGTCGTGATAGTTTTACGGTTGCTACGCCATTAGTCACTATGGATAAAGAAGCTATTGGTGATACAGGCCTTGGCGAAATGGGTCAAATCCTTGTTGAAAATATGCCAGCCCTTTCTTACGGGACTAGTAACGCAACGAGCCAATCTAGTGTATCAAGTACTGGTCTAACAACGGTTGAACTACGTAACTTAGGTGCCAACCGTACGTTAACGCTTATTGACGGTCGCCGTGTCGTATCAAATTCAAAATCAGGCAACTATGTCAGTATGAGTACTATCCCGTCAGGTATGGTACAACGTGTTGAAGTTATCACTGGTGGCGCTTCAGCGACTTACGGTGCTGATGCAGTATCAGGTGTGGTGAATATCATTACTCAAACGGGTAAAGAAGGTTTTGATTTTAAAGTGCGTGGCGGTGAAAGTACCGACGGCGGCGCAAAGGAATTTACCCTAGACGGAAGTTACGGCTCTACATTCTCTGATGATCGTGGTTACTTATTTTTTAGTGCTAACTACGACAAAGATTTTGGTCTTAAATATGGCGATCGTGACCGTGCTGCTCAAGAAGCCTCTTGGGACTATGACGGCGATACCATGAGAAACATGATTCGTACTGAAGATGGTATGCAACCATTACATGAAACCCCAATGAGCGATTGGCGTAACCGTAGCGATGGAATTCCTGGTGGCGTATTTTTAGAGTCAAGTAAGTACGATACAACCTATTGGTATGATGGTAATGGTCAACGCTCTGATTGGAATGAAGAAAGAGATGGCATAAATACAAAACAATTTGTGCAACTTAAGGTGCCAAGTGAACGTGTTTCAGCCGCTTTAAAAGTGGATTTTGACATTACCGATGACATCACTTTTTACTCACAAGTACAGTGGAGTGGTAACTACACAGTCAATGATAAGTCGCCAGAAGATTCATATGAAGGTGAGTCAGCGACTTACACCGATAGAGAAACAGGTGAGCCTGGCGTAGTAAAACTAGGCTATATCCCAATTGATAACCCGTATGTACCGGATAATATTCGTGAAACGGCTGGTCAATACAAAGATCGCATTTATTGGGACCGTCGCTTTACTGAAGTAGGTCCAGTATCAACAGATAATGAGCGTGATACTGTGCGAGCATGGGCAGGTTTACAAGGTACTATGTTTGATGGCGATTGGGATTGGGATATCTCTGCCGGTTACGGTAAATTTCATCAAGTACAATACCGCAATAATGAAATAGATGTGTTTAAAGCAAAAAATGCCTTAGATGCTGGTTATGCTGCTGATGGTACAACTATTCAGTGTAATGATGCTGATGCTCGTGCTGATGGCTGTGTTGCCTTAGACTTGTTTGGCGAAGGTTCAATTACGCCTGAAATGGCTGATTATATACGTGTTAACCCAACACTGAACACTTATAACGAACAAGCCAACGTGATGGGTTACATTACTGGCGATTTATTTGAAATGCCAGCAGGCCCAGTAGCGACCGTGTTTGGTTTTGAATACCGTAAAGATACACAAGAAGCAGTAACGGATGATGCATTAACTTACGGTGGTATCACTTGGAACTTAATTCCAGCATTTAAAGGTAGTATCAGTGTTGCAGAGGTATTTGGTGAAGCGTCAATTCCATTATTACGTGATTTACCTGGTGCTGAGTACTTATCTTTAGAAACGTCATTACGTATGTCTGATTATGATATTCAAAATGTTGGTTTAGTTTCTAGCTATAAATTAGGCTTCTTATGGACTGTGGGTGCAGGCGTAAATTTACGTGGTAACTACGCTATTGCTCAACGTGCACCAAGTGTAAACGAGTTGTATGAGCCTGCAGCAGGCGATTTTGATAGCTTTGATGATATTTGTCACGGTGTTACTGCAACTTCAGCAGGTTCTGGTCATGATAACTGTCGTTTAGAACCAGGCATTGCTGCCACCATTACTGCTGACGGTGTGTTTGATGACGATAGTAATGGTTATTCACCTAACGCAGGTAACCCTGAATTATTTGAAGAGACAGGTACCACCCTTACTTTAGGCGCAACCTATGAACCAACTTACTTTGACGGCTTTAGTATTGCAGTAGATTATTATGATATTGCTATTAGCGATGCTATTTCAGAGTTTGGTAACGAGCAAATATTATCGCAGTGTTACGACACAAGTATTACTTTAGGCCAAGAAAATAAATTCTGTGATTCAATTAAGCGTAATAGCGAAGGGCAGTTAGAAGAGGTCTTACAACGTAGTTATAACATTGATGAGTTAGGTACGCGTGGTGTTGATATCGCCGTTGCTTACGCTTATGACATGAATGCTTTTGGTAGTGTTAAATTCAAAATGGATTGGACACACTTGCTTGAACATTCTAAAACCATCACCGGTAATGACGGTGTTGTTATTGAAGACTATGTTGGTTATGCAGAAGAAGGCATATTTGCAGATAAAGCGTCTGCTTCTGTAGCTTGGTATTTAGATGATTTACGTGTTCGTTGGAGTACTACTTATAAGAGTTCTGCTCTTCTTGACCGTGTAGATCAAGAAAGCTGGGAATCCGATATGGCCAATAATGATGAACTTTGTGCTGCTGGTGATGAAGCTTGTATAGCTAACCCTGAATCGTTAGCTTTCCAAGAACTTAGTTCTTACTTCAAACACAACTTATCAGTGTCTTATAATATTGAAATGAATGATGATTCTTCAGTGCGAGTCTTTGGTGGCATAAATAATATCTTTGATGATAAAGGTGAATTCTACTTAGGTGGTCGCGGTAACTTTGGCAGTGACTACGATGCTGGTGTAGGTCGTTTTGTTTACTTAGGTGCGCAAGTAAGCTTCTAAAGTTAACTTGAAAGTCTAAGTTAACACTTAAAGAAGAGGAGGTTAGTGCTACTAATCTCCTCTTTATTATCCTCACATGGAAGTGGTTTTCCACTATTCTCCCGGAGTTTTTATGATTATATATTTCCGTATTGCTAAGTACTTGGCAATCTTCTCATCAATGTTACTTTTAGCAACGAGTGTTTCTGCTTTTGCTTTTTCTAGTGCCGCTGAAAAAACAAAAGCAGAAACATTAATACCGGAGTTAGCGCCAGTAAACGATGGTCCGTATGTTTTTGTTAATGGACAAAAACAACTTGAATCTTACTGGTTATGCCAAGGTAAAGTTGTGAGCCAAACACTCTCTGTAAGTGCTTTTCCAAAAGTGATGAGTGCGTGCAACATGCCAGCCTCAGTACACGCATTCAACAGTATTGAAAATAAGGTACTGGAATTTTCAGGTGAATATCCTGTAGCCGCATTAAGTGATTTTCATGGTAAATATGACTTAATGATTGAGCTGTTAACTAACAATAAGATTATCGATCAAGATAAAAAGTGGGCTTTTGGTAAAGGTCATTTTGTTATCACCGGTGACATCTTTGATCGCGGCGATAAAGTTACCGAAATTTTATGGTTTCTATACAACTTAGAGCAGCAGGCTAAAAAAGCAGGCGGTGAAATCCATTTAACCTTAGGTAATCATGAAGTGATGGTGCTTAATGGTGATTTACGTTATTTAAATCCCAAATACATAGAAACAGCCAAAAAACTCAATAAACCTTTTGAAAAATTATTCACCCAAGACAGCATAATCGGTAGCTGGCTACGTAGCAAACCTGTGCTTGTAAAAGTTAACGATATGCTATTTGCTCATGGCGGTTTCCACCCAAGCTTAGCGGTAGAAGAACGAAGTATAGTTGAGATTAATACCGTATTTAAAGATAGCTTAGTTAAATCAGAGCTAGATAAGCCACGTGAAGGCTGGGCTAAGTACTTACATAAAACCAATGGACCTATCTGGTACCGCGGCTATTTTGCTGAGGAACGCAGTAAAGATGATGGCGCTACTTCCACCGAAATAGACCTACTGCTCAAACATTTTGATGTGAAACATTTGATTGTTGGTCACACATCACAAAAACAAATAGAGACTCGTTATCAAGGTAGAGTGATAGCCATCGACTCAAGCATTAAGCGTGGCAGTTACGGTGAAATATTATTTATAGAAAATGGCAAAAAATGGCGCGGTAGTTTAAGTGGTAAGGTACTGCCGCTTTACCATCAATAGAAATATCGGCTGTAATCAAATAAAGTAGAGTGATTTTACTAAAGATAATAGAACAGAATGTTTTCTAAGCAGCTTAGCTTTTATCGAAGCTAATATTAAATCAAATTAACGAACTTTAGTGATAAAAAAAGCCAATATCACGAATGATATTGGCTTTTTATATCTGTGGCTAAATACACTAGCCAGAGGTATTAATCTTTAAGTTCAGCATTATGATAAACGTTTTGTACATCATCACAATCATCTAACATATCAATAAACTTCTCAAAGTTTGCTAGGTCTTCTTCACCTTCTACATCAATGTAGTTTTGTGGAACCCAAGTGATTTCTTCAACTTCCAATTCAAATTCTGGCATTGAGTTAGCAAACTCAGTTTTAATCTTGAAGAACTCAGTATGAGGTGCGTAAACCGTGATAATACCATCTTCTAATTCAACATCAGAAACATCAATATCAGCCATCATTAGGTTTTCTAATACACTTTCATCATCTTCGCCTTTAAAGGCAAAAACAGCTTGATGATCGAACATATGAGAAACAGTACCTGATGAACCAATTTTTGCATGGCTTTTAGTAAAACATTGACGGACATCTTTGATGGTACGGTTACCGTTATCAGTTAAGCAATCGATAATTACCATACAGTTACCAGGGCCAAAACCTTCGTAACGTGCTTCAACAAAATCTTCTCCGCCTGCACCAGACGCTTTTTTAATGGCATTTTCGATAACGTGAGTAGGCACTTGATCTTTTTTTGCACGGTCAATTAAACCACGTAAAGCCAAGTTACCATCAGGGTCAACACCACTGTTTTTAGCACAAACGTAAATTGCTTTACCGTACTTAGAGTAAACTTTAGTTTTGGCCCCAGCGGTTTTGGCCATAGATAATTTGCGGTTTTGGTATGCTCTGCCCATCTCAATGTCTTCTTTTATGATCAAAAAATATAATGCGCTAGATTCTATCAGCCATACAGGGGCGTTGACTAGTGTTCTTACTTATAAATGCCAAGAAATTAGCAATACACTATTGCTTAAGTCATTGATACTTTATAAAGATAACACTTTGAAATAAATACTTGAAATTGTAGTTGTGCTTTTATACCTTACTTATTGGTTTTTACAAAAAAATAACTTGTTTTAAGAATAATAATATAAAGGGCTAACGATGAAGAACTATGATGAATATAAAGTTATTTATGTGACGGAAGGCGGCTGTGGCACCTTATTACTTGGTTCAAGTGGCTTGCCGTTAAAGCGATTAGAAGCAACGCTAAACCAAGAAGCAAGCGACGGTTGGCAGTTAGTATTTCAAGTCATTGAGCAAAAACGTTTCTGGTTATTTTGGTCACGTGAAGCAGTTATTGTCACATTAGGTCGTAGTCGTGGTTAAGAACGTGTTACTAACAGGCATTCGTTTTTATCAAAAGACGGGGGGCTCAGTTAAGCATTTTGCTATTAGCTGTAACTTCAGCCCTACCTGCTCTGATTATACCTACCAAGCTATAGAGCGTTTTGGCGCCATGAAAGGTACAAGTATGGGGGTTAAGCGGATCTGGCGTTGTAATGATCCTGATTGTGTTCAAGTGATCCAAGATCCTGTACCTGCTAAATAGCGAAGCTATCCAAGATAACCACAAATACCATGTAACCAAAGGCTAATTTATGACAGAGGAAAGCTTACGTCTGGAAGAAGAACAATTACGCGATAAAATTGCCAAGCTCACGCCAGAACAAAAAAAATATTATTATGCGTTAGAAGTTGAACAAGTAAAGGACCCTGATACCTACGCGGTACTCAATTGGGCTTGTCTTGCTGGTCTACATCATTTTTATTTAGGTAAATGGCTGCGCGGACTTGTTAATTTAGTATTGATGCTGCTGGGGGCTACTTTATATTTTACTTCTTTGTTGCCCATGATAGGTGGAGGATTAATTTTATTGGTGTTGATTATTGAATTACCGCAGTTATTTAATAGTCAGAATATTGTTCATCATTACAATAACCAGCTAATGAAGATTTTGCTTAAGCAAGTAAGTGAATAGCTGCTTAATACCGAAGTACTAAGCAGTATTATTAGTCATAACAAGATAACCAAGTTGTATTAACAAAGGGGGAAAATGACAGTAGACTCTTTACTCATTTGGTGAAAGCATAATGGTCGTTAAACGCTTAATAAACTCTGACTCAGCTAAAACACCTGCATGAGACGCTTGGCTCCCATAGATCCTTGTTGCTTCTTCTTGTAATGATAAAGACAATTGACTACTCAGTGGCACAACACCATCACCTTCTTCACCAGCTAGATAAGAAAAAAACAAGTGATAAGGTAACGTTTTAGGAACTTTCCATTGATGTGCCGCTTTAATGTAATTACTTCCAGTCGCTAAATCACGCCATGATGCAATGACAATAGGGGATGACTCTACGCCGCTAGCTGCACTCTCCATACCATAAAGCGGGCTGTTAATAGTTACATACAAAGACACTGAAAAATCTGTGTTGGCTTTTTCATGTTCCCTTAAGAAGGTACGAGTAACAAGACCTCCCATGCTATGACTAATGAGTTGAAAGTGCTTAAAATTATATTTACTTTGTAACTTGATAAGTGAGCTTAACATGTAGTCACTGACGATATCTAAAGGTACACCACTTGGGTAATACAAAACCCAAGGTTGAAATTTATCTTTATCAAGCTGAGCAATGATTTCTTTAAACTCTGTAGGATTGCCTGAGATACCATGAACAAAAAGAACGGGAGTTTTGTTTTTATCATAATCTTGTAAAAACATTAAACCACCACCAATATTTTTGGCAAAATCAAAAGGACGCCACAACCCCATATTCGCGTTTTCTGAACTGAACATAGGATCATCTAAGTCAATGATACGCCCAATATTAGCCCTGACTTTACTTGCACTGTAAACAACTTTATTAGCAGTGCCTAAGTTTTGATCTTTAAGTACTTTTATCAGTGGTAGAGTGACTTCTTGGCTCTCTACTAATATTATTTCAGTAAATCGTTCACTGTTTTGTGCATGCATTGCTGCCGTTTCATTTTGCTCACGAATTTGATTATTATTACTATCAACGTAAGCAGCAACTAAGTACTTACCAGGAAGTAAATTAAATTGGTAATTGCCATTACCATCTACTTGCGTCTGGCGGATGATATCAACTTTAGCTGTGTTGTAGGTGAGCACAGCCACAACGATAGGGCTATCCGTTTGATAATCAACACTTGCTTGACCTGAAATTGATGCATATTTATCAAACCTAGTTGACTGCTCTTTAATGGTTTTTAATGAACAGGCGTTTAATGTCAGCATGATGAGTATTACGCTGAAGATTGTGATGGGCTTTTTAAAACTAGGCATTCGAATATCCTTAAAGTGCTCAGATAGCAAAGTGTTACCTGTGTAAAATAAACTTATAATTATCAGTGTAAACAAAAATATTGGATTTAACTAATTGAAATAACAGTTATTAGCGCGATTTTAGTAATATATCTAGTAATTACTAATGCTGTTTGTATTAAATTAAGTTATAAAAAAACACCTCTATGAGGTGTTTTTTTATTGTAAAAGCTTTATTTAGTTGGTATTGCTAAAGCCAACCTAAGACATCCTTCATAACAGACCAGCGTGGTTTTTTCGCTTTAGGGTTTTCTCCTAAAATCCAATAGTCATAGACTCTTTGCTTGAAACCATTTTCCTTTTTAAGTTTGAGCCAAGTATTCATATATTGAACATAATCTAGCTGACTTCTCGGTAGGACAAAAGCCACTGGCGCTCGGAGTTTTAACCCTTTAGGAATCACCGCAGAGAAATTAGGATATAACATTGCCCAAGCAGAGCCGGCTTCAGTTGAGTAGATTATGGCATCAACCCCTTCATGTTTTCCTTTGAGGAATTGCCTAATATTTGATATTTGTGTTAATTCAGCATTAGGAAATTGCGCTTTAACCATGCTTTGATAATATTTAGATGTTCCGACACCTAACTTTAAGTTTTTCATTGATTTCATTGCATATAGGTCAGAAAAATCATCCCGTTTGGCATCATTAACTAAAACACCGGCAGTATGGTAAGTATAAGAATCTGAAAAGGCTACTTTTAGCGCGCGTACTGGGGTTATTGCATGCCCACCAATGATAATATCAATACTACCATCAACCAATAAATCAGCTTCATCATTTTTATCTTCAATGCGAATGAGTGATAAGTTGATATCTAGATCTTTAGCAAGTTGATTGAGTAGTTCTACATCAAAACCTACCATTTGATTATCTTTATTTCTAAACGCATAAGGCAAACTTGCATCGTAATAGCCGATACGAATACTTTTTCGAGCTAAGATAACGTCCATACGAGGTTTTTGTTGTTCAAAATAAGACAGCGGGCTGAGTTCATTATATTGCTCAATACCTGCACTTATATTCATAGATTTCATTGACTCAAATGTTTTTACGCCCTCATATTTATAAGGGATTAATGATTTTAAGGCAAAACCTGTCGCGAGCATTACACCAAAAGTTATTGCTAAGTGAACCGCAATGGCTTGCATTAAGCCGTGCCATTTTAGTTTTTTCAATACTGCAGAAGCAACAAGTAAGGTAACAACAAAGCCATTAAGTGCGGCTAGACCTGTAGCAAAACGCGCAGTGACCACACTTCCTAATAAGTAGAGCTGAAATTGATCCGCGGGTAAATCAAAGAAATTAAGTAAAAACGGCACAGCAATCGCCATTTTTCCAAAAGCGGTTAATGCCCCCATAACCACAAAGGATATGTAATCATCAAAACCTAAAGGGGAGCCAACATACCAAGCTGAAAATAAGATAAAACCTAAACCGAGTAAGGAGCCGGCGCTAGGAAAACTATAAGCGGTTGGCACCAGCACATCCACCGTCGAGTCGGTTTCTTCACAGTCCATATTGTGCTTGGCGAGTAATGCTTTACTGCGCTCAATAATCATTGGCAATACCACTAGTACTGTACCGGTTGCAACAGCGGTTATTACAGCTTCACCCGCGGTTGACATTACTTCGCGATAAGTGAAAGGAGTTGACCAATGAATAAGCAAGGGTAAAAGCACAAAGGCGAGTAGTCCTGCAGCAATAATGTACACCCATAAAAATACTTGCAGGCGACCTAATTCTTCTACCGCTAAAGTGCCAGCTGCAGCAGCAGAAATAGCAAATATACCTAAAGGCGCTAATTTAGAAACATAGGAGGCAACTTTCATTAAGCTGTCACCTATATTGGTAGTAAGTGTTAAAAAAGTTTCTTTATTTTTTACTTGGATTAACGCAACCCCCATTAATAACGAGAAAAGCACGACTGCCGGTACTATGGTTTCAGATAATGAAGCAAAGATGTTGCTTGGAATATAAAGATTAACAAAGTTAAAAGCAGCTGGCTCTGCAATCATACTGGTACTGAAAAAACCTGCGGTTTGCCAGTTAGGGTAAGCTAAAGGCAAAAGTAGTAATGTCAGCATCACCGCCAACCACATAATAAGAATAACTTTTACTGCACGTAAACCTATGCGACTTGCCATGTTACTGTCTAACCGGCCAAGGCCGCCAATGATAGATACCAGCACATAAGGTAAAACGGTCATTTGTAATAAGCGAATATAGATATCACCTAAAACTTCTAAGTTGCCTGCAGGCTCACCGACAAAAATTCCTGTTGATATACCTAAGACTAAGGCGGTAATAACCCG
>Ga0209396_1002457_pt1 | contig 19472 bp, 18 predicted proteins | sample GOMGulsemesocosm_6_FD_184638 | JGI IMG/M metagenome (GOLD analysis project Ga0209396, IMG submission 184638) | Methane-oxidizing microbial communities from mesocosms in the Gulf of Mexico - GOM8C Gulf of Mexico (SPAdes) (version 2) | ecosystem: Environmental > Aquatic > Marine > Cold seeps...
CATCAGGGAATTAAAAGCCACTTTTTAGCGCATCCATTAACGGGATCGTATTTTGCCTCAGTAGGTTATAAGAAGCATAAAGTACGCAGTGGCGAATCTCTATCAGTATTGGCTAAACGTTATAATATATCTATGACAAAGCTTAAATCTATTAATAACTTAAAGTCTAATTCTTTACAAATTGGCCAAACGTTAAAAATTCCCCGTACCGGATAAGTCCCTATGAGTATTTCTATATTACCTGCACGCTTGGCTAACCAAATTGCTGCTGGTGAAGTGGTCGAACGGCCAGCATCAGTTATCAAAGAGCTGATTGAAAATAGCTTAGATGCAGGTGCAACATCAATTCACATTGATATTGATAAAGGCGGTATAAAAAAAATAAAAATTACTGATAATGGTCATGGCATTGTTAAGGATGAATTAACCTTAGCGTTAAGCCGACATGCAACCAGTAAAATTAAAAGCTTGAGTGACTTAGAGGCAATTGATAGCTTAGGTTTTCGTGGTGAAGCATTAGCTAGTATCAGCTCGGTTGCTCGGTTGACGTTAACTTCTAAACCCAAGGCACAAGCAACTGCTTGGCAAGCGATTGCTGAAGGTCGTGATATGTCAGTCAGTATACAACCTGCAGCTCACCCTGACGGTACAAGTATTGAAGTACTCGATCTATTTTTTAATACCCCAGCTAGACGGAAATTTTTACGTACTGAGAAAACAGAATTTAATCACATTGATGAAGTGGTACGCCGCATTGCACTTGCCCACTTTGAAGTAAGCTTTATTTTAACCCATAACGGTAATACTGTTCGCCAATACCGTATGGCAAGTACCCACGCACAATGTTCTAAACGGGTTGCTATGGTTTGTGGCCCAAAGTTTATTGAACATGCCGTTGAGGTCGATTGTCCCCATGACAGTATGACGCTATCGGGTTGGCTAGCAAAACCTAGCTTTTCGCGTAGTCAAAATGACCTTTGTTATAGTTATGTCAACGGCAGAATGATGCGTGATAAATTAATTAATCATGCTATTCGTCAAGCGTATGCCGACTTACTACCACCAGATACTTATCCTGCCTTTGTACTTTTTTTACAACTCGACCATCGAGAAGTGGATGTCAATGTTCATCCATCAAAACATGAAGTACGTTTTCATCAAAGTCGCTACGTGCATGATTTTATATATTCGGTTTGTCATAAAGCGCTGACGTCAGTTTTAGCAGGCGAAGAACTCTTTACGGCGCCTGATAGTGATATTGCATTAGCTCCTGAGCAATCCTATTCTTCAGTTGGTCAAAACGACATACAAGCCGGTAATTCGATCGCTACTAGCGATTCAGTAGTAAACTACCAGCGTGCTGATTATGTTAGACCATTGCAACATGTGAATGAAGCAAGTCATAGTCAATCGGGTTCTAGCTATAGTGGTCATTCTCAGCCAGCAAAGACTAATAGCATTTCCCCTATTGCAGCAACTAACTACCAAAGCTTGATGACACCTCATACAGATTCATCAAAGCAGCAACTCTTTTCCAGTGACTCTAAGGTCGACGTTGTGCAGGAACACGAGGTTTTGGGCCTTAACTCTGCTAACAACAATATTGTATTAAGCATACAACAACCAGGTTATGCACTTTGCAAATTGGCAAGTGGTGTGAGAGTTTTATCACTTTTTAAATTAGCCAAAAATACTTACAGTAAATTTGTCGAATATAGTTGGCAAAGGAAAACTGACCAATCAGATTCAATCACAGAAGGCTTGATCAGTCAGCCTTTGCTATTACCAGTAATGTTAACACTTTCGGATCAGCAACTAAGCTTGGCTTTAACGGAACAAGAAATATTGGCGAGAGCGGGGATTATTTTTGTTGAGCAAAGTAAAAATAAAATACAAATCAGACAGTTCCCTGCGTTATTACGCGAGCAAGACGTGAGTCATGCACTTATTACTATTATTGACGAATTGCTCAAAAAAGTTGCTTTTACCGAGGGGGAGCCTCTAAGCGAAACAGACTTTTATCAAAGTATTGGCTTGGCGATGGTTTCATCACAATACGATGAAACACAAACTGATATCCTGTTAAAATTATCGAAAAAAATGTTTAATGAACAACTTAGTCAACAATTACTCTTGAATTCTATCCCTCTTGACCTTACATCACATATTAAGCAGTTATTTTAGTTATTCTAAGTAAGAGTTAAGTATTCGTGTCAGATCAAAGCATTAAAGAATTAAATCAGCCACCTGTTATTTGTTTAATGGGACCAACCGCATCAGGAAAAACTGCTTTGGCTATGGCGCTGAAAGAAGCATTACCTTGCGATATTGTCAGTGTTGACTCTGCACTTATTTATCGAGAGATGGATATTGGTACTGCGAAACCAACACAAGATGAATTAGCCAAATATCCTCATAGACTTATTAATTTACGTGATGCAACTGAAAGCTACTCGGCAGCAGATTTTTGTCGTGACGCCTTAGCTGAAATTGCTGAGATCAGAAGTAATAACCGTATTCCATTATTGGTTGGCGGCACTATGATGTACTTCAAAAGTTTAATTGAGGGCATTTCTCCGTTACCCACAGCTGACCCTGAAATACGTAAAGCTATTGAAAATGAAGCGTTAGCTAAAAGTTGGCAAGTATTGCATGAGCAACTTACTGAAATAGATCCTGTTTCAGCCGAGCGGATACATCCTAATGATCCTCAACGCATCACTAGAGCGCTTGAGGTGTATAGGCTAACGGGTAACACTTTGACACAATTGACCCAAATTAAAGGTGATAAGCTCGGCGGCAATGTTCTACAATTGGCGATAACTCCCAAAGAACGCAGTACTTTGCATGAACGAATTGAGCTGCGTTATCAACAAATGATTGATATGGGCTTTGAGCAAGAAGTGGTGAAATTAAGAACTCGGGGTGATTTACACCAGGATTTACCTTCTATTCGCTGTGTCGGCTATAGACAGATGTGGCAATATCTTGATGGTGAATTTGACCATGATGAAATGATTTTTCGTGGTGTTTGTGCAACAAGACAGTTAGCTAAAAGACAATTAACTTGGTTAAGAAATTGGCCTGATTTACATTGGCTGACAACCGATGATAAAACCAATTTAGCTCAAGTTTTATCACTGCTTGACACAAAGAAATAATGGACAAGCAAATATAAAGCAATAGTTGAAAATTGATGTATAATTAATTCGTTAGCTATTTAATACAACGTTTTGTTGTATTGTTTTCATAGTAAATTTTTCAGATACTTTGTTACTGCGTTTTAAGTTTACCAGTAACGTTTAATAATAATAAAAGGGACCATATAATGGCAAAAGGTCAGTCTTTACAAGACCCGTTTTTAAATGCGTTACGTCGTGATCGCATTCCAGTTGCAATATATTTAGTTAACGGTATTAAGTTACAAGGACAAGTAGAATCGTTTGATCAATTTGTTATTCTCCTTAAGAATACGGTTAGTCAAATGGTATATAAGCACGCTATATCTACCGTTGTACCTTCTCGCGCAGTTAATACAGCACCTGTACCTAGCTTGGATGATCAATCTTCAGATGAATAAAGCTTTTTATCTTTTTTTGGGTACGAGTATTTATGGTACTAGGATTTAACGCTATTGTTTGAACGTTATCAAGCGGGTGAGCAAGCTGTACTTGTTCATTTAGACTTTCCAGATGAAAGTAGTAGGGAAGATCTAAGCGAATTTAAAATGTTAGTGTCTTCTGCTGGGGTACAAGCGTTAACCGTTGTAACAGGTAAACGAAGTACTCCTCACCCCCGTTTTTTTGTCGGCTCAGGTAAGGCAGAAGAAATTCGTGATGCTGTTCATCTCGTTGGTGCTAACGTAGTTCTGTTTAATCATAGTTTATCGCCTTCCCAAGAAAAGAATATTGAAGCATTATGTGAATGTAGAGTGGTGGATCGCACCACCTTAATTCTCGATATCTTTGCGCAACGCGCTAGAACACATGAAGGTAAGCTACAAGTCGAATTAGCGCAATTACGTCATATGAGTAGTCGCTTGATTCGGGGTTGGACTCATTTAGAAAGACAAAAAGGTGGCATTGGCCTTAGAGGGCCTGGTGAAACTCAGCTTGAAACCGATAGACGTTTATTGCGTGACCGTATGGTTAATATTCGTAAACGTTTAGGAAAAGTTGAAGTACAACGACAGCAAGGGCGAAGAGCGAGAACTCGAGCAGAGTTACCTACTCTATCTTTAGTTGGTTATACCAACGCTGGTAAATCAACGCTGTTTAATACTTTAACGCAAGCTGAAGTATATGCCGCTGATCAACTGTTCGCTACGTTAGATCCAACATTAAGAAAAATTGATTTATTCGGTGTAGGCCGTGTTATCTTGGCAGATACTGTTGGTTTTATTCGTCATTTACCTCATGACTTAGTTGCTGCGTTTAAAGCAACATTAACTGAAACCAGAGAAGCTGAATTGTTGTTGCATGTTGTTGATATTTCAGATGACAGGCGTAGCGAAAATATTGAACAAGTAGAATATGTACTTAAAGAGATAGATGCGAACGACGTACCTCAATTAATTATCTGTAATAAAATTGATAATTTAGAGGATGTTGAACCACGAATTGATAGAGATGACCAAGGCATGCCAATCCGTGTTTGGTTATCGGCACAGGCAAATATTGGCACTGAGTTGTTATTTACTGCGCTAGCCGAACGCTTAGATATAAAAGTGGTAAATCACCAATTGAATATCCCGCCCAGTGCAGGGAAGTTACGTGGTGAATTGTATAAGTTAAATTGCATTACCAGTGAGGCCTTTGATGATCAAGGTAATTGTCACCTTGAAATTAATATGCCATCACGGGAATGGGAAAGATTAATTGCTAATAAGTACAGTGAGTTAGTTGACTATATTGTACATTAGTTTAAATGAATTTTAATTGTAGGGGCGATAACTTAACTTTCGCCGATTTTAGTGGAGAACAATATGGCTTGGAACGAACCGGGGAATGATGATAAAGACCCCTGGAAAAATAAAGGTGGCAAGAATCAAGGGCCACCAGATTTAGATGAACTGCTTAATGATCTTGGTAAAAAAGTTACTGGGATTTTTGGTGGTAAAACGACTAAAGGTGGATCTGGCTCGGGTAAAAGCTTTTCCAGTATAGGTCTTTCCATTCTTCTTGTTGTTGCTTCAGTTGTTTATGGTTTTAGTGGTTTTTATACTATTAAAGAAGCCGAGCAAGGCATTGTTTTACGTTTTGGGGAATACTCTGGAACGGTAGAGCCAGGTATTAACTGGAAATGGACATTTGTCGACCGTATTATTCCGGTTGATATGCAAAGTACGCGTGCTATGCCTTCGTCTGGCTTTATGTTAACTAAAGATGAAAATGTGGTACGTGTTGAAATGGAAATTCAGTATCGTGTTGTTGATGCTCGTAATTTTACTTTTAGCGTTACCAATGCTGATGATAGTTTAAATCAATCACTTGATAGTGCACTTCGCTATGTGATTGGTCACGCTGATATGGATGACATTCTAACCAGTGGTCGTGAAGATATTCGTCAATCGGTTTGGGAAGAGTTAGATAAAATAATTGCACCTTATAACCTTGGTCTAATTATTGTTGATGTTAACTTTAAAGATGCTCGTCCGCCTAATGAAGTAAAAGATGCTTTTGATGATGCGATTTCTGCGCAAGAAGATGAAGTACGCTTTTTACGTGAAGCTGAAGCTTACGCCAGAGGTATTGAGCCACGTGCTCGTGGTCGTGCTAAGCGTATGGAACAAGAGGCACTAGCTTATAAGAGCCGAATTGTTCTAGATGCACAAGGTGAGGTTGCTCGTTTTGAGAAGATTTTACCTGAGTATCAAGCAGCTCCAAAAGTTACTCGTGAGCGTTTATATATTGCTACGATGGAAAAAGTATACGGTAATACCAGTAAAGTAATGATTGATGTTGAAGGAGGTAATAACATGATGTACCTACCTTTAGATAAGATTATTCAGCAACAAAATACCAGTAACCGTAATAGTAAAACAACTTATGCTCCGATAACTGAGCCGAATGTAAATACGTCACCTATCTCATCATCAGGTCGCTCTGATAGATTTAGTAATGGGAGTAACTAATAAATGAAAAATTTTATCATTGCTGTAATAGCGGCACTTTTCATTTTAACTGTATCGTCAGTTTTTGTTATCTACGAAGGTCAACGTGGCATCGTATTTCAATTCTCAAAAATTAAACGTGATAGTGCTACTAATGAAATGATGGTATTTGAGCCAGGTCTACATTTGAAATGGCCATTAGTTGAAACCGTTAGAAAATTAGATGCGCGTATTCAAACATTAGATGAACCAGCAGATCGCTTTGTAACCTCAGAGAAAAAAGATTTAATAGTCGACTCTTTTGCAAAATGGCGTATCGTTGATTTTTCTACTTATTACCTTCGTACATCAGGCTCTGTTGATAATGCACGTGCATTACTTAAACAGAAAATAAATAATGGTTTACGTACTGAATTTGGTAATCGTACCATTAAAGAAATCGTATCAGGTGACCGTTCGGCGATAATGAGCAAAGCGTTAGAAAGCGCAGCGAGTAGTCGTGAAGATTTAGGCATAGAAGTTGTTGATGTGCGTATTAAAGCGATTAACTTACCTACCGAGATAAGTCAGTCTATTTATGAACGTATGCGTGCTGAGCGAACTGCTGTTGCTAAAGAGCATAGATCTCAAGGTCAAGAGCAAGCAGAAATCATTCGTGCAACTATTGATGCTAAAGTAACAATTATGTTGGCTGAAGCACAAAAGAACTCTTTCACTCTTCGTGGTGAAGGTGATGCACTAGCCGCTAAAGTTTATGCCGATGCCTACACCAAGGATGCTGAATTCTACAGCTTCTACCGTAGCCTTGAAGCTTATGAGAAAAGCTTTAGCAGTAAAAATGATATCATGGTGGTTAAACCTGATAGCGAATTCTTCCGTTTCTTAAAAGATGGTAGTCAAGCTAAAAAGTAATAACCGATGATACATTGATCAGATGTTATTAAAAGAGGCCAGCTTATTTGCTGGCTTTTTTATATCTGCTGCATAGTGGTTATTTATTTAGGTAAAAACACTCTGAAACAAATACTCAAGCTCACTTCTGTTATATTCAAGAACATAAATTTAAACAAGGTAAACATGAAAATGATGAAATATATAATCTCAGTTATCGTATCACTGCCAATTGCTGCAACACTGATGGCAGCACAAGCACCTTTAGTGTCTATCAAGACACAAGATGATTTCTTTAACAGTATAAGTAAGCATTGTGGTAAGTCGTATGAAGGCAAGGTAACTGTTGATAATGCCGCAGGAGGTAGCTTTGCTAATAAAAAATTAGTGATGCATGTGCGTAAATGTACAGACAGTCAATTACAAGTGCCATTTCATGTTGGTGATGACTCATCACGTACGTGGATTATTACTAAAACAGGCTCAGGTTTATCGTTAAAGCATGATCATAGGCACAAAGATGGCAGTAATGATAAATCAACTATGTATGGCGGCCATACAAATGATGCAGGTTGGGCACAAATGCAGTCATTTCCAGCCGATCAATATTCTAAAGAACTCTTTGTTGAACAAGGTATTCCACAATCTGTAGGTAATACATGGCAAATGTATATCTATCCAGAAAAATTTACTTATCGTTTGATACGACAAGGTAGAGAATTTAGAGTCGATTTTGATTTAACTAAGCCAATTGAGACGCCAAAAGCGCCATGGGGCTACGAATAATTTTCCAGCTAACTTATTAACTTTATAGGTTATATTAAAAGCAGCTTAAAAAGCTGCTTTTTTTTGTTGGACAACGACAATATATTTGGTAAAATCCCCGCCTAATTTTCTTACGAAATAGAAAAACATGGGCAAAAATGTAGTTGTTCTCGGCACTCAATGGGGTGACGAAGGTAAAGGTAAGATCGTTGACTTACTAACGGATAAAGCTAAATACGTAGTTCGTTATCAAGGCGGTCACAATGCTGGTCATACTTTAGTAATTAACGGTGAAAAAACCGTATTACATCTTATTCCATCAGGCGTATTACGTGATAACGTAAAATGTTTGATTGGTAATGGCGTAGTATTATGTCCTAAAGCATTAATGACAGAAATCACTATGCTAGAAGCAAAAGGCGTACCTGTACGTGAACGTTTGCTTATCAGCGATGCTTGTCCATTAATTCTTCCTTATCATAATGCTTTAGATGCTGCGCGTGAAATTGCACGTGGTAACAAAGCTATTGGTACTACAGGTCGTGGTATTGGTCCAGCTTACGAAGATAAAGTTGCTCGACGTGGTTTACGTGTTGGTGATTTATTCTGTGCAGAAACTTTTGCAGAAAAACTAAAAGAAATTGTTGAATATCACAACTTCTCATTAGTTAACTACTATAAAGTTGAGCCAGTAAATTATGAAGAAGTACTAGCTGACGCATTAGCTGTTGCTGATACCATCAAAAAGATGACGGCTGATATTTCTGAAATATTAGACCAAGCCCGCATTGCAGGCGAGTCAATCATGTTTGAAGGTGCTCAAGGTACTTTACTTGATATCGACCATGGTACTTACCCTTACGTAACTTCTTCTAATACTACTGCGGGTGGCGTTGCTACTGGTTGTGGTGTTGGTCCTCGCCATTTAGATTATATCTTAGGTATTACTAAGGCTTACACTACACGTGTTGGTTCTGGTCCTTTCCCTACAGAATTAGACGATGAAGTTGGTAATCACCTTGGTACTGTAGGTCATGAATTTGGCGCTACTACTGGTCGTGAACGTCGTTGTGGCTGGTTTGATGCTGTTGCAATGCACCGTGCAATTCAAGTAAATAGTGTAACAGGTTTCTGTTTAACTAAGCTTGATGTACTAGATGGCTTAGAAACATTAAAAATCTGTACTGGTTACAAAACTCAAGCGGGTGATATTATCACTGTGCCGCCTACGGCTGCTGAAGGTTACGAGAAAATCACACCAGTATACGAAGAAATGCCAGGTTGGACTGAATGTACTGTTGGTGCAACATCAGTTGAAGCTTTACCTGCAAATGCACTTGCTTATATCAAGCGTATTGAAGAAATTACCGGTGTACCAGTAGATATCATTTCTACAGGTCCTGATCGTGTTGAAACGATTATCAAAGTAAATCCTTTCCTTTAGGATGGTTTGCTACTTTATCTCATTGGGATAAGGTCTGATAATTATTCAATAATAAAGTCCAGCCAAGTGCTGGACTTTTTTTTGTCCAAATTTTGTAAGTATAGTTAGATTAGATAAGTGATCGGATGTCTAGATTAATACAATTAGATTATCATACTCCACTATATATAGCTTACTGACTGATAAGCTCTTTTAACGGCATTAATTGGCCGTAACACTAATCAAAGCTTAGTTTATGCTAGATTAGTTAGGTGAAATAGCCAATATTTATCAAATAAATATTCCTTTAGGCTAAGGTATACCTCTTATTTGTTATAGCTTACATCGATGTTATATAGTAAAACGGACTTGTATTAAGCTAGACAATTGCAATACCATATATATCCAAGTTATATGAAGATGCAGCTTGATATAACTTGGGCATCAGTAAGTAAAAGCTACTTTAATAACAACTATAATAAAAAGATAACAATAGTGTTACTTGCAAAAACAACAAAACTAACCTTATTAATAACGCATTAGGAATTTCTCATGACAGATTTACGCCAGCAAGCTTTGGATTACCACGCCTTTCCTACACCAGGAAAAATCAGCGTTGCATTAACAACATCAGCCGAAACGAGTAACGACTTATCACTCGCGTATAGTCCAGGTGTGGCAGAGCCATGTAGAGAGATTGCAGAAAACCCAGACGATGTTTACAAATACACGGCAAAAGGCAATACGGTTGCGGTAATTAGTAACGGTACTGCAGTGCTAGGTCTGGGTAATATAGGTCCAATGGCTTCAAAACCAGTTATGGAAGGTAAATCTTTATTATTTAAGCGCTTTGCGAATATTGATTCATTTGATATTGAAGTAACACATAAAACTATTGATGAATTTGTTAATACCGTGGCTAGTATTGCTGACAGTTTTGGTGGTATTAACTTAGAAGATATTAAAGCACCTGAATGTTTTGCTATCGAAAAAGCACTTATTGAACGTTGTAAAATACCTGTTTTTCATGATGACCAACATGGTACTGCCATCGTAACGGCTGCTGGTATGATGAATGCCTTAGATATTCAAGGCAAAGACATCAAGCAAGCCAACATTGTTTGTTTAGGCGCAGGTGCTGCAGCCATCGCGTGTATGGAGTTATTAATAAAGTGTGGCGCGCAACGTGAAAAAATCTATATGCTTGACTCTAAAGGTGTAGTACATACTCGTCGTGATGACTTAAATGAATACAAAAAACTCTTTGCTAACAATACCGATAAACGTACATTAGATGATGCCATTGTTGGTGCAGATGTATTTGTTGGTGTTTCAGGTCCTAACCTATTAAATCAAGAGCAAGTTAAACAAATGGCTGATAATCCAATTATATTTGCTTGTTCAAACCCTGATCCTGAAATTAAACCTGAATTGGCACTTGCTGTACGTGATGATTTAATTATGGCAACAGGTCGTTCTGATTACCCTAATCAGGTGAACAATGTTTTATGTTTCCCATTTATTTTCCGTGGAGCATTAGATGTTCGCGCACGTAAAATTAATGACGAAATGAAAATTGCTGCGGTACATGCAATTAGAGCATTGGCTAAAGAGCCAGTACCTGCTGAAGTATTGAAAGCTAGTGGCGTAACATCACTTACTTTTGGTAAAGATTACATCATTCCTAAACCTATGGATTCACGTTTATGTGCTGCGGTAGCAAAAGCTGTAGCACAAGCCGCAGTAGACTCAGGTGTAGCTGCGTTAGATATGCCAGAAAATTATATGGCTTAATTATTTACTGCTAATTAGGGTGTGGGTAAATATTTATTACACCACTATTAGTCTTTGATTTTTTTGACAACAATACAAATAAAGGTCATGGTATGTAAAATATCTGGCCTTTTTTATTGGATAATGATTATGAAACAAACGTTAACACTACCGCTATTACTCAGCGTTATACTCTCTTTGTGTTTAGCTGGATGTTCGCAAGAAAGTAACGAACAGGGTAAAGCACCAGCACAACTAAAAGAGGTTACTAGCCAAGTGAAAGAGACAAAAGAGAAAGGTTGGCAAGAAGTTACCGTTAATCATTATGATTTTGAAGGTGGCTTCTATGGGTTAGTTACTAATACTGGAGATAAGTTGTTACCAATGAATCTCGCCAAAGAATATCAATTACCCGGTACTGTGCTTAAAGTACAAGGTGAGTTAATTAAAGACATGATGACTATTCAGCAATGGGGGCAGCCATTTAAAATTACCCATGTTGAGTTAATTACACTCGGTAAAGCTGATTTAGGTGTTACGTTTTAGGTAAACCACTTAATTCGAGTAAACCTTGAAGCATCCAATGTAGACTTTCTTGGGGTATAAATCGAAAGACAAAACTCGTACCAAGAGAGTCCAATGCCGATCGTTTAAGAACACTTGACCGATCTTCTGGCTAGATCATAATCCCTAACTATTAAAACAGTTAGGGATTTTTTATGTTTAAAGAAGAGTTGGCATTCATATTTGAATCGTTTGAAAACGAGGAGAGTTTTAATTGTGCATTTCAGGCTATTGATACGCAATGGATTGAAGACGCATTATTTGCCACAGACAAAGCAAGTATCAGACGGAGGCGGTTATTGCTAAGTATGAAGCATCTAAGATGTCGGGTGCTTATCGGTATTACAACGATGTTTATATCGCTAACTTCGATACGGGGAACTTGTTCAAGTATCGAGTCGTCCTTGGGGATGTAGAGAAGCTTTCGCCCACCGGCACAGAAATTCAGGCGTTCAACAAAGCAAAAGTAGCTCGCTCTCGTCTACGTACGGAATTTTTTGATGTTCCAACTGAGGTAGCCCCTAGCGCATACAAGGTATCAGGTGCCAGTTATCTGCTAAACAATACATCAGACTACTACTTTGATAACAAGCCTCGACTCGCAGAAGAAATGCGTACGTACACTGAAAGCCTCATTCAAATATCGGGGGATATTAATAACGTACAGATCGAGATTAATCTGCGTTTTAGTGATGAATCAACGGGGGTTTTTGAGATAGTGCCTACTGTTGGAGCGAGTATAGCTCTAAAGATAGTTAAGCTCTTCGATGCTGACAACAACGCGATACCAACAACCCTCAAGTAGTTATCGGGCAGCGATTTTTCGGTTTGCGTGCCAGGAGGAAATTAGTCTAAGTACAAAAAACAAAAAGTGTAGACTTCAAAGAATATCTACACTTTTTATATATAACCCTATGTTAATTTATCTCTTCCAGCAGTACGTTGCCTGACCAGTTTGGACGAAACACCATCCAGTTCCACCGTGGCCACTATTTCCGCCACCTGTAGCACCAATCACAGTTCCGCTGCTACTTCCACTACTTCCACCGCTACTTCCGCCACCTGAACTGCTGGCAGTGCCGGGAGTGACTAAAGCGCCGCTGATTGTACGCAACTTACCGTCAGAGTCGATTTTATAGTCTGTAAATACTTTCCATCGATGAGTAGACAAAGGATCTACTATGAATAGCATGATAGAACCGTCATCAAAAACGGCTATTGCAACACCTACTACATTCCGCATTATAAGGTCTACTAGCGAGAAGCTTGGTGTTCCAATTTTAGTCCCTAAATATTGGCTAAGATGTGCAGCATTTTCACCAAGAGGTGATGTAACATCCATTGCGCTGGCAACGAGACTGCTGGGGATTAACTGCAAAGATACTTGGTTAGATATAGCGTCAGGATATATATCCTGTACTCTTTGTATAATATCACTATTTGAGGCTGCAGTTGCCCTCATCGACCGAATAAGTCCTTTTGCTTCTGATGCTGCAGAAACCACGTCACTTCTTACGGCTGCTGGATAGATGTCGATATCTTCAAATCCCGGCTCACTGATAGACAGCACTTTGAATGCCTTTACAACACCTGTTGAGGGATTCACTACTTGAACCTCAACCGTTCGGTTTTCGATGGCTTCATACTTGACCCGAGATTGCATTTCAGCGTCAGAGCACGCATCACAAACCACGAGTGAATAATCTTGGTATGCACTCGCTTGTGGAGCATACGTAAGTACGACAGATAGTATTAACAAAACAATAGCTTTCATGTAAATCCTTTTTCTTTTTTAGTTGATAAAATTTGCTGGATGCAATATAAATGTTGAAACTACAAGGAGTCAATAAAAGACATGAAAATTTTACTAGTATTACTAGCCATTGGTATAGGTCTAATATTACCAAACATAACAGCATCAATATTCCATTACATCTCAATTAAACCTTATGTAATTAACTTATTCGAAGTCGCGAACTCTCCGCTGATGAGTAGTCTAATTATATTCGTTCACGATACTCTTTATATTTTCGTTCTATATGGTGCAATCTGTTTTGCAGCAATAAAGTGTGAGAAATTCGGCATCAACAAAGTACATATAGCACTGATTCAAGCACCATCATCGATGGTTTCAGGGGGCTTTCTGTCTACGTATTTTTCGCACACTTCGTTCTCCAATGAGATATTCTCAAATTCCATTTCAGTTATATACCACGGCCTTGTCTCTTTTGGCTTGTTCTTACTATTTTGGCTACTCCAAACGAGAGAAACGCGCAAACTCAACAAACAATAGACAGCAGGGTTACTACCTATTGAAAAAAAACCGGCATGTAGCTCAATGCCGATCGTTTAAGAACACTTGACCGATCTTCTGGCTAGATCATAATCCCTAACTATTAAAACAGTTAGGGATTTTTTATGTTTAAAGAAGAGTTGGCATTCACATTTGAATCGTTTGAAAACGAGGACAGTTTTAATTGTGCATTTCAGGCTATTGATACGCAATGGATTGAAGACGCATTATTTGCCACAGACAAAGCAAGTATCAGACGGAGGCGGTTACCTGCCCAACAAGCTGTTTGGCTGATTATTATGATGGGGTTAATGAGAAACATGTCCATCAAACAAGTCTGTAGTACGCTCGATTTAGCCCTTCAATCAAAACAGCACAATGACTTTTCATCTGTTGCCCCTAGCGTCTTAACTGACTGCCGTAAACGACTCGGTGAATCACCATTAGCCTATCTTTTTAAAACATCGAGTATGGCTTGGTTAGAAACCGCTTTATCACAAAAAAATAAAATTGGCCTTCATGTACTCTCAACAGATGGGACAACGTTTCGTAGCCAAGATACCCCCGAAAATAGAGAAGCTTTCGGCTTTATCTCAACAAAGCATATCGTTTACCCGCAACTTAGAATGGTTGGCCTGATGTCTACGCATTCCCGTATGATGATTGGTGCGGCATTTGATAGTTGTAATGTAGGTGAAACAACGCTCGCTAAACGGTTATTGTCGGATGTACCCAATGATAGCCTGACATTATTTGACCGATGTTATTTTTCAGCCGACCTATTACTGAGTTGGGAAGCTAATGGCTCGAATACTCACTGGTTAATGCCCGTTAAAAGCAGGCAACGTTATGAGGTTATTACGCGTTATAGCGATAATGACTTACTTATTGAAATGCCTGTTTCTCCTCAAGCTAGAGCTAAAAATCCAGCGCTACCAACCACATGGGAAGCTAGTATGATTTGCTACAAGAAACCCAAAGGCGACATCAAGGGGTTTATAACCTCTCTTACCGATCACAAAAAATATTCAATGACAGATCTGCTCTCAATTTATTGGCAGCGATGGGAAATTGAAGAAGGCTTTGGTGAAATAAAATGTAATCAACTGCAAGGCGAAATTACCCTACGCAGTCGATTTCCAGAAGGGGTACGTCAGGAGTTATGGGGCGTTTTACTTGGTTATAATTTGATCCGTTTAGAAATGGTATCTATTGCAGAGGAAGCAGAGATTTTACCCACGAGGATCAGTTTTACCGCAGCGATAAGTATTATTGACTCCCAAGTGAGAAGCTATGCATTATCACCAGATGGAATATTGCCCAAAAAATTGATACCGATGCGACAGCATGTGAAACCATTTATCCTACCTGACAAAAGAAAGCACCGAACATTTCCACGTTCAGTGCTTTATATACCTAGTCGTTATCCTTTACGGTATAAGCCAAAAATAGCTTAACCGAACGGCATTATACCAAGAGAGTCGGCCTTAAAGGAAAAGAAGCAGAGTTACCTATTTTTCTCACTAATGAGATAGTTAGCTCTAGATAACTCGATTGTTTTAGTAGGGACTAGCCGCCTGCTGCAGCTTGTTGTAATTTTCTATCCATAGCCGCTTCCAGCTGGCCTTTTTTGATTGCTAAATCCACTTCAAGTGAGCGTCGTTCTTTAACAGATTCTTTATCTTCTTTGTCTTGTAGCATTTGAATCTTTACACTTAACTCTAGAATCTCCATCGACAACTCTCTAATTTCTTTATCGAGATCACTCTCTTGTGCTTTCTCTGCGGCAGCAGCTTCTTCTGCAGTCATAACATTACCTAAAGTGCTGGCATCTACACTCTTTTTATCTTCGTCTTTTTTTTCAGCTTCAGTCGACTTAGCTTTCGCTTCTTCAGATAAAGCTAGTTGATCTGGTTGTAATTGTTTGCTTTTTTCAAAGCTACTAGCGCTCTCTGAAGTTTCTTGAGGTGCAAGTTTTTGAGATGTAGGCACTTGAGGTGTCTGTACTTGAGTGGAACTGGTAGCTAATGATGAAATATTTATTGATAAGTGCGAGGCTATGCTTTCCATGCTGACTTCCTTGTGATTGAGAATTAAGGGGTTAATTACTCAGTATACTTATTAGCGAGATAGTAATCTAATTCTGTCATATTATAATAGCCCTATTTTATTTTAGACTCAGGCAATAATCGTTTATAGTCGTGTTTAATAGTCATGGTTAATTTTCCATGTCATAGCAAATATATTAAGGAAGCATTAATAATGGTAAAAATGACCACGCTACTAGGTACCGTATTCGCAGTAAGTCTTTTTGGCTGCAGTCAACAAGAGGTACATACAGGCGAATCATTATCAGCCTTAAGCCATAGTGATAATATCATCACTGCATCAGCACTATCAAAAGATGGTCAGTTTAACCTTGTTGCGGATGGTAAAACTGTTTGTTTGTGGGCAAGTAAGCAGATTAAGTCGGCATTGCATTGCTTAAATGGTGATGCAGCTCAGTTTATAGAATTACTTGATATTAGTGAGAATAATCAATTTTATTTGACCTCTAATCAAATGACGGTGCGTTTATATTCACTAAAGAGCAAGCAACAACTTGGTGAATGGGCTGTAGAAGGGCATATCATTAATGAAATGGATATATCTGCAAACGGCGGAAAAATATTATTAGGTTTTAGAAGTGGTGAAGCGAGTATAATTGATGTTAAACGCAACAAGGTAACAACGTTTAAAAAACACCGCTTAGATATTAATTCAGTGAGTTTATCAGATGATGGCGCAATAGCTTTTACTGGCTCGAGTGATAAAAAAGCCATGTTGTGGCACACAGAATCAGGAAATAATATTCATGAATTTAAACATGCCTCACGAGTGAATCATGTCAGTATCAGTGCTGATGGTAAGCTTGGTTTTACCTTAGATGCAATAAAAGATCGTACTTTTTGGGATTTATCAACGGGAAATTCGATAGCAGAACTTGATACTAATTTACGTTTTTTTGAATTTAATGATTCACGTTTTTCAGCTGATAATACGCTGCTATTAACGGGATCTCCTAAGCAGATTATTAAACTTTGGCGAGTATCAGACGGTGCGTTAATGGCTGAATGGCAGTCAGAAATGACACGTGGTCGATCTTCAGTGCTTGGTGTTGCTTATTCAGGTAAAGGTAAAATTGTAACCAGTAATAGCGATGGTTTGTTTGAACAATGGCAGTTACCTCAGACTCAAATAAAAAATTAATTCAGTAAGTATTAACTACATAGCCACTTTTTATTCTTTATATAATAGTATGGTCTGAAAAGTGGCTTGAGGATGTTAGAAACTCGTTATTGTTAACGTCCGCATTAAGGCTCATTGCTGCCGTTCATGTATGTAATATTATTCTATTTTTTGGAGTAGGGATTTCAGCCATTTTGGTGGTTTATAATCTTCTGGAGGCATAACACGAGAAAGCCTGAAATTGCCATGTCCCATTAGCTGTTCGGGGTAACGTTCAAAGCGTTGCTCAAAATCACCTTCAATCACATCTCTCCGAGAGTATCTTAGTGTCATTTCGCTTGCAAAAAGAGCACCTTTCAACTTTGTGGTTAATTCACCGTTATTTTGCCGTAACCATTTTGGATTAAAAGTCATCTTTGCTTGGTAGGGTAGTCCTGGAGTATAAACAGTAAAAGTTGCGACTTTTCCAGGCTGGTAATCTAATGTAGCGAACTTTAATTGGTCTTCATTTGACATTTCTAAAACACCAGACCAATAACCAAACCTCTCATTTTTATGTATTGAGGCTATCGCTGTTAACTTTTCAGCTTCTTGCGCAATAAATCGCTCTGGTGTTGTTTTAGCTGTGACTGTTTTAAGTCCATAACTTGTGCTATATATCGCTTCTGATGTTAGCCTAACGGCTTCCGTCACTAAGTAATCTTGATCTACGAACTTTGTAAGAGTAATTTTTAAGGGTAGTTTCTCATCTGCCGTGTGAGTATAAATATGGCAGTTAAACTCATCGCATTCTATATCTTTATTTGTGAACGAGACACTTTTTTGAAACTGCATACCTGATGCAATATTGTATGAAGTTAGATTGTGCTGGTTTTTGGACATAATTTTCAATACTTTAAATTCTGCCCCTGAGCGGCTAATCCCTTCCCAAGTCCCAATTGGCACAATTTCTTTAAAGTTTTGTGAGTGACTACTCTTTGTTGTGGCTTCTAATGAACTTTTTGGTTGATAATCATTGGTTGGTTGAGTGGAGCAACCAATGACATTCATCAAAATAACAATAATAATTAATACTTTCAATAGCCTTCCTTAGTTTGCTTTCCATTAAAGCCTGAGTTTAATACCTTGTGAATAGTTTATTCAATGTATATTTTACTGATTCAAACAACAACCTATATAGGTGGGCTTTAACTAATTAAACTAATGTCCAGTGTTCCCTCTATGTCTTAAATTCACGTCTTAATTAGGTCAACTATGTGGTAGCTATTGATCTTAGAGCAATGAACACTGATAGTTTTTTTTCACAAAAAGCTAAGGTCAAAAAAGTGCGCTTAGTTAACATGCCCTTGTGGTAGTTTTTAACGACAACTTATTAGCTAAAACCGGACATCAAGCGGGTAGATAATTTGATTCGATTTTTACTTCTGAGATGAATTTAAAACGAGTATTTTTAATTTTTAATTACGGTTAACTTTTCAATGATAAAGTTTTTTTCAATTACCGCATTCTCTGCTTCTTTAATCATTATTGTAAGCTCACCACTCGCCTTCATCTCTCTAAACTTGGCATCTATACGTGGAATTAAATCCTTATGATCTTCATGTATATAGTGAAATAAATCTAATACAGCTAAGGGTTTTTTGATAGGAATAATATTGTTAATTCCTAGTTCTTTTAGCGCCATAAGTCCATCAACAGTATTGGTCAGCGCTATGTCGGCTCTTCCTTTTTCAACAAACCTCATCACTTGTTTTGTCGTGTTCAAATTAGAAATATTGGTAAGGCCTTCGGTAATATTATTGGTATGTTTTACCCCCCTGACCTTAGCTATAGCATACTTGCTAAGATCACTTTTATTTCTTATCTTAATGCCACTTCCTTTTTTGATGAAAGCCATCGTTTCCAAGTAATAATAAGGTGTAGGAACACGATGGGTTGTTGGATTTTCTAAGCCATAAGTGAAGATCCGCATAATTTCACCATCGCTGCTACCTGATGTTGCTTCATATTGTGCCCTTTTTCCTGGCAAAGGTGTAATTGTGATATCTATGCCTAAGCTTTCATACACTTGAGGTAATACGATTCGTCCTATTTCCTGCTCAATTAATTCATTGATTGAAACAAAGTGATATTCCTCTGCATTAGTAAAGCCAATAAACATAAAACAAAGAGTAAAGAATCTCATCGAGTCACCTATAATCGAGCTATCAAGTCTTAGTTTGATTATTGGTGTAAAATAGACGATTAGCGAATAGACTTCAGCTAAAGTCATAAATACACAGTAGTGAAACGTCAGCTCTACGCCCTGAGACCTTTAACAAGCTTTTTCTTTAAAAAGTAATGGCGAATTTCTGTCGCGCAACGCTTTTAAATACTTGGCTTCATTGTATGGCTCTTTAGTTTTCCAGCAACGATATACGATC
>Ga0209396_1002460_pt1 | contig 19464 bp, 9 predicted proteins | sample GOMGulsemesocosm_6_FD_184638 | JGI IMG/M metagenome (GOLD analysis project Ga0209396, IMG submission 184638) | Methane-oxidizing microbial communities from mesocosms in the Gulf of Mexico - GOM8C Gulf of Mexico (SPAdes) (version 2) | ecosystem: Environmental > Aquatic > Marine > Cold seeps...
TATAGATGGATCTGGATGGTCAAAACTGACCGTATTTATTACATTAAAACGCGATAAATCATACTTATATGGGGCTGCATTACCTGTCCAAGCAACAACATCTAAAGGTGAGTGTTTTATATCACAGCGGAACATATTGCCATTAAATTTAGTTATAAGCTCGAAGTCACCTTCTTTATCTTCAAAAGCAGCAACCGGATATTGAAAATCTCTGTCATTAGCGTAACCATTTGCGCCCACAGGACCACGCTCAGCTAATTCATACGCATTACCATAGTTTTCGCAAATGTAACCGCGGGCAGTATCTGTTAGTAGTTCTACGTTGAACTTGATACCTCGGGGTATCACGGCTATCTCACCCGCTTTTATATTTAACTTTCCACACTCAGTATGTAAAATTAATTCACCATCTTGAGGCACAAATAACAATTCACCATCAGCATTACAAAAATATCGGCCATCCATAGAAGAATTAGCGACATAAATATGAATACCAATGCCTGTTTGTGCATTTACATTGCCATTGGCCGCCATAGTGATTAAACCATCAATAAAATCGGTTTTTTCGCTCGGTACTTGTATTGGATCCCAACGTAACATGTCAGGTGGTGTAGGTACTTCAGTGATTGGCGCACTTCTTATCAACGCATTATCAATAGATTCATAATTCCCCTGAACAACAGATGGACGAATTCTATAAAACCAATTCCTTAGATTATGAGATCGTGGTGCTGTAAATGCAGTAATATTAAATTGCTCTGCATATAAATCGTATTTTACTTTTTGAGGGCTAAATTGGCCAACAGGTAGTGCACCTTCAAGGGCTTCACTTTCAAATTCATTGCCAAAACCAGTCATATATTTTAGGTTTTGTGTATTTTTTTTTGTTAAAGTCATGATTTTAAGCTCGACGTTTAGAAATAAGCTTTATAAAAATACTCTCATGTGAGAGTATTTTCAATAATTATATTTGAGAAAGTTTTATGACTACAAAAAAAGTAATTAAATTGGATGCATTTTTACCATACCGCATCGCTAACTTATCAAGTAATATCAGTGAAGCTTTCTCTGCTGTTTATATGCATGAGTATGGAATAAGCATTGCGCAATGGCGAATTTTGGTAAACTTGTTTGAGCATGGTTTTGTAACGGCTAAAGAACTTGGCAGCCTTGCATCTATGGATAAATCTACGGTATCTCGCGCCATTAAAACCATGTTAGATATGGGATATTTAGTTAAAAAGATAAACAATAATGATAAACGCGCTTACTTTGTCGAATTATCAAATAAAGGCAAAGTTTTATATCATAAAATTTCGCCCAAAGCCCTTGAATGGGAAGCTAACTTAAAATCTGGTATCTCTGAAGAAGAGTATGATTGTTTCATGTCTGTTTTACTAAAACTTGATGAAAAATTAAAACAAGAGTAGAAGAATCCCAATCAGAAGCCTTTTAAGTTTTGATTAAAAAATAAATATAGCCAGCAACCCATACACAGTAAAAGTACACACTAAATTAGTATTTTTCATGGAAGGTACTCGATGACTTCAGTATCTTTCTCGTTTACGATTTAGGGCAGGGCTGCCTAGTGAATCATTTACTGTACCAAGTTAGTACAAGCATCATTTGGCTAGGGAGATATCAATAGGGTATAAATAGTGTTTAAAATTTTATTAAATGAAGTTGCCGCAAACACTTATTGCTTTGATTTCTTAACATGTTATAAATATAGGGACAAACCCGTCAGGTTAATGATAATTTAAGGATGAAAATGTCTAAAATAATATTTAATACCTCAGCAGTAAATTTTATTTGTATAATCATCGCAGGTTTATTTTTAACCAGCTGTGCCTCACCTCAGGGCTCTGCACGCCTATATAAAGCCGATAAAGATAAAGGAATGATCAGTCCTTTTACTAAAATAGATGAAAATACTATAAAAAAAAAGAAAGCTAATGCTATTGCTAATGGCGAAGACGTTTTTGCGGTGTATTTCACCGATGCTTTCTTTCGTTATTTACCTGATTGGGGCGGCGTGAATGAGGTTATAATTGTTGCTGAAGTAACCGAAGTTGTCACAGGAAAAAAAGAGAATGATGTTGTAACTAGAATACTAGGCCCGTACACAGGTGTAGCTGATAAATCTAAAGCGTCTTTTATAAATAAGCTACTTTATGGTCCAAAAAAATTAGAATCCGATCATATAAGTATAAAATTATCTATTTTAGAATACGATCAGGGAGAAAATGCTGATAACGCTGCTTTCCTCGATTTTATTGGGTCTGTATCGGAAAATGTAGCGCTATCTGATCCAGTTACTAAAACAGAGATAACCTTTGCAAAAGAAATAGCTAAAAGCTTATTAGCATCAAATAAAGATGATTTAGTGATGCAAATCGATTTTGATATGGTGGCAAATAGTGCTAACTTAATAAATTTTAATAAACAAAGTGGACGAGTGATCCCCTTAAACCCAGGTAATTACGTAATAGTTAATCAAGAAAACTGTTCTGTATTTACCTGTTTTGCGCAATTAAGCGATGAGGCTAATTCTAATAATCCTGTTGCCTGGATAGGTGATGCACTGCTTGCATTACCTATTGCTATTAACCGTGGGTTTACAGATACACCAGATAATAGCAGTTTACGTGATATTTCTGATGATGATTTAGCTGCATTGATGAATGATATATATGGCAATTCAGTCGTTTTAAATGAAGTTGTTAATGAAATTATTAATGAAATAGAAAGTTCTAAAAATATCCTGAAAGAAACAGTTAATGAAGTCAAAATGAATCTTGATAAGCTTAAAAATAATGCTACAGATAGAATTTTAATAAATGAGATCGCTATTGCAGAGGAAAAAAGTAAAGAAGCTCGGATCACAATTAAAACTATATCAGATGAAATCGAACGTTATTTAAGTAAGTCTGGTAAAGAAACTAAAGTAGATTCTGACACTGATAAGGATGAAAAAAAGAGGGCTCAACTTAAAGTAGTTGTTAAAATTGCAGATAAGTTAGTCAGTGCAGCTGCTCAGCTAGAAAAAAGTAATAAAAAAATACTTGAAATGAAAAATAACCTCAATACAAATGAAGGTATCAAAACTTCAATAAAAAATACTAAAAATAAAATTAAAATCGCACTGGATGAATTAAAAATAGTGGCACAAAAGTTAAGTAAGTCTGAGAAAATAAAACCTTATACAGATAAAACTTGGTTAGCATTTTCTATTGTAAAAGGCGGAGATCCTAGCCTATGGGAAAAAAGAAGAGCACTTACAAAAGCAAATGACTTGATCAATCAAATGACAAAATCTGCAAATCTGAGCAGTACTTTACTAAACTCAAATTATAAAGCGGCTCATCAAGCTCTAGATGAAGCTAATAAAATTGAGCAACAAAATTTACATTTAATGCAAATGTTTACGCCAATTCTATCTAAAGATTTTAAAATTAATACTAGTGCACAAGCTATAACTCAATATTGCTTTTCGCATCAAATGAATATGAACCCTGATAATTTTAAACTTACTGTATATAGCAAAGCAGACAAAACGACATTGAAAGAGCTTTGGTCTGGTGATCGGACTCCTGAACTTAGCAATGCGGTCTCTAGCTGTTTTATATTAACAGAGGACGAAATTTCAACAGTAGGTAACCAGCTTGGTCATATACAGTTAGATTTATTTTATACTATAGGTGAAAGTTCTTACCATGATTCGATAGCTTATGAGATAGTTAAAGAATAAAGCGATGGTTTCCTGAAATTCTAAGTTTAACTTTGTATTACTTTACGAACATAAAAAAAGCCCTCAGTTGAGGGCTGTTTTATAGTTTGTCTCTAGGGAAAGACAATCACATTCTAGTTTAGAACTTGTAGCTTACGCCAATCTTAGCTTGCCATGCTGAAGCTTTATCGATTGTATTGTAGTTACGTACATCAGCGCCTTCAAAACGGTCATCTAAAATGTACTTACCATCGTCATCTAATCCACCGAAATCATAAATAGCTTGATTAGGGTAACTCATACGTTTTTCAACACCCCAATCACTATTTAACATATTAGCGAAGTTTTCAACCATGAAATATACTTGACCTGAATGTCCTTCAGAAAAACCAGGGATATCTTGTTTAATACTGATATCCATAGTTGTTACCCAAGGTTGCGAAGCTGTATTTCTATCTTGTATACCAGTACCTGAAATACCCGCTCTATCGATAAGTGTTTTAAGTTCATCATACGAAATACCAGACTCTTCCCAGTTTACATTTGGATCATCAGCACCTGTAGGGATATATGCTAAGTAAGCAGAGTTAGAGTAGAAATCTTTCTGATCACCTAAATCACCATCTTTATACATGCCCATTACCCAACTAAATGGACGACCTGAACGACGTTCAAAAAACATATCAAAGCGCGTATTATAACCTGCAAAAAATTCTGTCGAATAACTTAGGTTAATTTTAAATGTATGCTCAACTTCATAATGACCATTTGCAACCATATCTTGGTTACGATTTTTGATTACATTATGTTTGTAATTACTTTGTGCACGAGATGATGAGCCGGCTTGATTTTCTTCAACATCTTGATGAGCGTAACTCATAGTCATACTTACGCCATTTTCCCAACGTTTTGCTAATGCAGTAGAGAAAATAATTGAACGACCATCATCCTCAGCATTTGTCATCATGATGTCAAAGTTTTGAGAGTTATCACCTGAATAGATAGTTTCATTGATTACACGTTCACCATCTGCAGCTAATCCAGTTGGATTAATAGATGTATTTACCCATACAGCTTCGTTTTCTTTTTTATGGAACATAAGATCAGTAGTTAATTTGAAACCATCACCAAGACCAGGGATCTCAAGATCGTATTCAAAACCTATCTGTGCGCGCCAACTTGAAGGTAATTCAAAGTTTGGATCTGTATAGTTTGTGCTACCTGCACCAGCTTGTAATGAATCTTTTATATCTTGTGGTACAGTGAAATTAGGATCAACTAAATTTTCAGAGTAATAGTCCGCAATTGCACTATCTGGAGCTGATACTAAAGTAATACCATCATTAGTGAATGGGTTGTTATACCATACATTAGGAATACCACCTTGGAAACGACCAAGACCACCATTAATAACTAAATCGTCAGTTGCGTAATATTTAAAACCAACACGCGGTAACAAGATATCTATGCCATCTAAGTTTTCTTGGTTAGTAAATCCATAGGTCTCTTGGAAATTAGCATTAAGTGTTGGTTTATCACTTGCATCTAATCTTTCGTAACGTAAACCAGCTGTTATCTCTAAATCATCTGTTGCATAAAAAGTATCTTCAACATATAAAGAGAACTGACTACGCGTTACATCATATGCTGTATCATCTGCATTATTTGTATATGCATTATCGTAAGAGAAATCATAATCATCTTTATAATTACCTACTTCACGATTTTCAAAATCATCAATGCTATCAAATTCCCATGAACCCATAGAGTTTTGTGCAAATTTGTTATACAGGTTCAAGTTTTCGTATTGTGCACCAAACTTAATTTCGTGATCATCCATTAGGTACGTTGCATCAAATGATAGTGTAAAGTTTTTAGTTTGAGATGCATTTGCATGACGGTAAACATCCGTACCAAATTCATAAGACGGACCACGGTAATATTCTTCGACTGTCACACTACCAATGTTCGAATTCGTGCTGCTATCAGATGAAACATCTTTATAGCTTATACCAACTTCAGTTGAGAAATCATCAGACCAATCAGAGTAGATTTTAGTTGCAAAGTTATTAAATTTTGTTTCATATGTATAACGTGAAGAAGCAAGCATTACGCCACCATCACCGCCGGTACCAAAATTACGCTCGTCTTGATCATCTTGCCATTGGTAAGTGAAGTCTAAACGATGCGCATCACTAATATTCCAACTTAATTTTGCTAATAGAGTCTTATTAGTATCTTTTGGATCTCCACCTAAAGAATCATTTAAACCGTAGACGTCATTCATTATGCTTAAAACACGGTCAAAATTCTCTTGTGAAACCTTTTCGTATTCATGTACGGTATTACTTCCTTCAAAACCGTAATCCATTTCTTGTTCATTAGTCCAATCGCTATAGTTCAAGAAATAAAATAGTTGATCTTCAATTAATGGACCACCAACATTGAAACCATAACGTGTCTCTGTTGTGTTAGGCTTTATTTGACTAGTTGCGTAAGTTCTATGACCATCCTGATCTAAAATTGGATTGCCTTTTTTGTGAATACGATTACCTTCAGCATCTTCAATATCTTCTAAATATTTTAACTGCTGTTGTTTATCATAATCACCGGCCATATCTGGGTTTGATTGCTCAAAGAAACCAGAGAATTTAAAGTCATTAGTACCAGATTTAGTTACTGCGTTTATTGTACCGCCACCAAAGTTACCTTTTTTAGCAGAGAAAGGCGATACATCAACAGAAACCTGTTCAATGGCATCTAATGCAACAGGAGGCTGTTCTGTTGGGTAACCACCATAATTCAAACCAAAGTCATCATTTTGACCGATGCCATCTACAGTAAGGCTATTTGAACGAGGGTTACCACCTGCGATGATCATTTCACCTGAACCGTTTAAGCTTACTAACGGATTCAAACGTGCAATATCTTTAATATCACGGTTAAAGCTTGGAGTATTTTGAATCGCTGCTTCACCAAATACACTACTTGAACCACCAACATCTTGTAAAATTCTAGTACCTGAAACTTCAATTGTTTCCATTTTTTTAGATTCAAGCTGTGCTTTAACACGCTCAGTTTGACCTAAAGAAAGGTAGATATTTTCTAACATATCATCTGAGTAAGTATCAGAATCAATAACAATAGTATATGGACCACCAACACGTAGACCTTTTGCAACAAATACACCATTTTCGTTTGTTGTTAATTCTCTTGATGTACCTGTAGGTTGATGAACTACTGTAATTTTAACGTTACTTGCAGCATCACCTTGTGGTGTTAAAATTTTACCACGCATAGCTGAAGACGTTTCTGCTGCCATTGCGCTTGCCGATAAACCAAACGCAAAAACTAATGCGCCAGTGATCTTCGAAAGTTGATAAGTTTTCATTTAGTCGTTTCCCGTGTAACAATTATTTGAAAGTTAATTTGCTTTTATATTTTATCTACTACTTTTACTTAGTAAGTGCTAACGCATCCACTAAGGCTATTGCTGATTTATCAAATATCGCATTTAATAAACCGGCTAATCTAATACCACCTTGTGTTAAACGTGTTTTAACAACTGGTGTTTGTTCATATACATAGTTGTATCTGTAATCTGCATCGCCAATGTCATACAATTTTTCAGCGATGTAAAAAGATTCCAAAATCCAATCTTTTGGTTGGCTACGCAAATATCTGGCAATAATTTTTTTGTCATTAGTATCAATAAACTGTGAAAACTCAGTAAAAGACAAGTTTTGATTTTTAACTAACAGACCGTCCCACAAACTATGTAAATTTGTGTTTTCACCAAAAAATTTAACTTTAATGCGATTTCCGCCACGATCTTCACTATGGCCAACATGCATAGGTTGGTGAATATCACCAACTACATGTACCAAAAATTTAAAATAGAATCGTTTATCTTCAATCGAAGCGGTAGGGCTTTTTAAAATGGAAGTTGCTTTTAAAATTAGCGCGTAAGCGTCTGTTACTTTGCCGGACTCAGCTGATACTTGATAAGTGGAAGGTTTGAAATCAGATGCATTACTTATATTCACATAATGCCAACGACCAGATTCTTTTTGCCAAAATTTAGTAGGGTGCGAGCGCATTTCGTCAGGCCAAGTAGAAATTTCAGCTAATTTATTACCCTCAAGTAGTGGTTTGATAGCCAGTAATGTTGTTTCAGTGAGATGGTTTTCTGCTATTTTAGCAACAATTCTATGCCCATTTTGGCTCCATGCATGTGCATTAATAGAAGTTATTGATAGCAATATTGCATAAATACTTATAATAAACTTAATTGTTAACTGTTTTTTCACTTAACCACCCCAGTGCAAGAAGTTACAAATACCTTTGTTTTGATTACTTATTTTCACGCTTTTAAAGGCAAACAGAAAGGAGTTAACGACATTCATCATTACTTGTTAACAAAGCTATAAAAACAAGGACTTATAATTAATAAGTAAAATTACCTGTTGCAATAGGTAATTAAACTTGTTCAAATGTACAATGTCGAAAACAAGTAAAGTGAAAGAAAGTGTTATCGTATCAAGCATTTTTTGGAAAAAGAGTTATTGTTACATTTTTGTGTACAGCAATTATCATTATGTTCTATACCGGCATCACACGCTTAGATGTGATGGATAAGCCTGTTCCCGTATTTTTAGAAATATCAGAGAAATGTAAAACGAATGGTAAAGCAATAGAAAATAATTTGATTATATATGTCCCCTCAGAAATCATTGCAAAACAAGTATCAAATAAATTATGTAAAGACCCTGTTGTCGCAAAACAATACGGTAATGTATTGGTAAATTGGGGCTACAAATTAGGTGATTCTGTTGAATTTCTAGGTAAGGGGGTTGCTGATTTAATTCTTGCGAAAGAAAATATTATGCAGGCCTTCATGGCTGAGTCTACTTATAACTACCAAGCAGTGTTGGGGTATTCTAGCTACACTGCCTTTTTTATTTCATTAAAAGAGAAACCTAAACTCAATAAATTATATTTTTTAGATAAAAAAATAGGACTGCTTGATTACCCAACAAGTCGCTCTGGTCATATATTACCAAAAGCCTTATTTAAAGACTTAGCAATCAATATAGACAATTTAGATATTATTTATGCTAATTCTCATGAAGGTTTAAGAGAATTACTTGCTAGCGGAAAAGTAGATTTAATCGCTTCTTATTGGAAAAACGGTGATGAAAAGCAATTTTCAAAGAATTATATTCAGCCTATTAGTAAAAAAATAAGTGGTAGCAAGTGGTATTTAAAAATGGATGTAGAAAACACAGACTTGTTATGTGCGGTTCAAAAAAACTTATTTGATTTAGCAAAAGAGCAAGACTCTACTTATTTTAATCATGTAAAGCTATTTAAAGCATGTGTAAATAACATTACAAAAAAGGTACTGTGAGATGCTTAAATACAACAAAATAATATTATCTTTTCTCTCTTTTTTGTTCATATTGCAGGTACCGTACTCTTTAGGGATTTACATAACCCACGAAGCTAATATTGAGAAGTCTTTAAGTCACATACAAACCAGATTAGCACTCGATTTACCCAGGCTTAGTCTGCCGGATCAAACGCTTAATAATGTAGGAGATATAGAGTCAGTCAAAAACTATATGACTAAATTCAATTCGCAACTGACTCAGATGGGTTTTAATGCAAAGATAAATACAATAAAAAATATTTCTATTGCAGCTCAAGATGAAAACTTAGTTGAGCGTACTTTACTTGCACCAAGTGAGCCTATTGTTATTAAAGTCGCTCTATCTAATTTGCCTATATATGAATATTTCAGTTTAATACCATTACTTTTGGCAATGTTATTTGTTTATTTATCATTAGATCACATTGTTGTATGGCAAAACCGTGGACAAGCAATATTAGTCACAGAAGAAGAGAAGCAAGATCCCATTCTGATAATCAATTTAAAAGATAAAGTTATGATTAATAGTGAAACGCATTTAAGCATTCCGCTAGCAAACAAACCACTATGCTTTTATGTTGCTTTAACTGAGTTTTGTACAACGAACAAGGAGATAACTCTCAATCAAAATAAAGATTTACCTCCAGAATTAACTGAACTCGCTAATAAATATTTTTTAAGATTGATTGAACTTGGTCATACCGTACGAAAAAGACCTAACTTCAGTAATAGTTTAGAAAAAACATTAAGTGAAATACGCGCCGCTTTAGATGAAGTATTTACCGATACGCCAGATATAAAATCAATTTATTATCCGCCAAAAGCGCACGGTGAGGGATCTAGATCAAAACTACACCATTACGGATTAGCTTCAATACAAAAACAACATATAGAGATTATAGGAAAATAAGCGAAGTTCTGAATAAATAGACATTGTAAACTTTCAGTATCAAAATCGGTATTTTGATACTGAAGTCACTTAATTTATAAGTATCTGATTTCACCTTTAGGTAAGTAGTCATTTGCATCAACAGGGCTATTTTCTATCAAATATTCTTTTAGAACTTCAGAATCGATAAAATTAGTTTGACTATAACCTGGGTGCTTATTTAATTTTGGATAACCATCACCACCTGCGGCATTATAACTATTAAGACTAAATCGATATGTTTGATTTACATCTAAAGGCTTATTTTGAATTTTAATATTATGTGCAACACCATTTTTTAATGTTAAAGATACACCATAAAACTGTGTATACGCACCAGCATCGGATGGGAAACTAGCAACAGTTGATAAAAATGATTGAATCTCTTTACCTTTCATTTCGACATAAGTTAATCGATTTTTAAATGGGTGAACTGTTAATACATTTTTGTAATTTATATCACCTGAACCAATTGAGTTACGAATACCACCACCGCTTATCACACCAAAGTCAGCATTTACTTTTTTCATCTGAGCAGCAGCAATTAACCTACCTAAATTTGTTTGATGAAATCTCACATGGTTTCGTTCGCCATCTAAATCACCGATTAACTGTGCAATAGGTTGTGTTAGTTGTTTTTGCCCTTGATTTTGATATTGCTCTAGAAATTTATAAATCTTAGGATCTTTTTCTATTTGCTTTCCGACAAATTCTTTTGTTTTAGTACCATCAGCTGAAACTATTGTTCTTTTATAATTAACGGGTATTAATTGGTAATCAATTAACTCTAATGTATTATTCTTGTATTCAAATTCAGCTTTACCAACATACTTACCCCATTCATGGGCTTGCATTATCCAAGTGCCATTTTGTTGATCTGGAGAACATATATCTCCGGGTTGGAAATCAGAATCATATTTATTTTCGCCTTCCATACAAGCAGGTTCTTGTGAATGGCCACCGATTATTACATCTAATAATCCGGAATCTAGGTTACGCGCTAAGCTAACATCTCCCGGCGCGTTAATACCATATTTTGCATCAGTAAAATGTCCCATATGGGTAACCGCTATCACAACATCTGGGTTTTCAGTATGTTTTAATTTAGTTATTAATTTTTGACTTACATCTGTTGGGGATTCAAACTTGAGGTGACTAATATATTCTGGATTACCAATTTTAGCAGTATCAGTGGTCGTTAATCCAATTACAGCAATCTTAAGTCCATTTTTATTAAATATTTTATAAGCATCAAATGGTCGTTCACCTGAGGTTTTATCAAATATATTTGCTGATAATAAAGGAAAGTTAGACCATTTCTGTTGTTTATGAAGAACAGATATTGGGTTATCAAACTCGTGATTCCCAATTGCCATGGCATCATAGCCTAATAATGACATCGCTTTAAAATCTGGTTCAGCATGAAGCATATCTGATTCAGGGATCCCGGTATTAATATCGCCGCCAGATAGTAATAAAACATCACTACCTTGTGCTTTTGCTTGTCTGCGAAGTTGATCTATCAATGTTTTACGAGCGGCCATCCCGTACTCACCATCTTCATTGTGCCAAAATCGCCCATGGTTATCATTTGTATGTAATATCGTAATTTTATGCGTTCTGGAATCTTGTGTTTGCTCTTGAAGTAATGAGCAAGCCGTTATTGATAAAATGCTTGAAAGTAAAATCGTTTTGTATATTCGAGATAAAGCCATAATGAACCTATAATTTCAAAAAAGATGTCTACATAAATAATTTTAATAGCCATCTGATATTAAGTTGTTATGTTAACCGAAAATTAAGATTTGAACAATTATACTAAATTAGTTGAACACTTGAGTGTGCCTTATAAGCTCTAATTTTGAGAAGTTTGTTTAATTTATCATCCAATGAAAGTATGAAATAGGCAACTTGATATCGGATTACCATTCAGTTGACCAAAATCACATGTTTTTTCTGTTTGTCATACTTCATCTTCTCTCATTTACAAAAAAAACTGTACATAAGTTGTAAAACAAAAGGCAATACGGAGACATTTCATTAGAGGAGGGTATGTATAAAAATGTATTAAATAATTTACATTTAAAATAAACAAAGTAAATAAAACCAGCGCTCCAATTGTAATTTAACGTAATCAAGCTGGGGTTATATGTAATTTAAAGCAGGTAGTTATGGTCTTTTGTATTTCAAATGTTTATGCTGAATATATTAATTAAAATAACAAAGTAGTAACATTTCATGAACAAGAGTCTAAATAAGGTTTTTAAGCCTTTAATTATAATCGGTGCATTAACAATCGCACAGTTGTCTCAAGCCACAATTGTAGAGCTTGATATGACTATTTCAAATGAAGTGAAAAAAATAAAAGTTAACTTATTTGATGAAACAACGCCAATCACAGTATCCAATTTTTTAAAATATGTAAATGATGGCCGTTATTCAAATACAGTTATTCATAGAGCAATTCCTGAGTTTATTGTACAGGGTGGTGGGTTTACTTTTGAAAATGAAATTCCACTTACAGCTATAGAGATCGACAATGCAATAAAAAATGAACCAGTATGGTCTAATGTCAAAGGGACTATTGCCATGGCTAAAGGAAATCAAATAGACAGCGCAAATAGCCAATGGTATTTCAATTTAGTTGATAATAAACATTTAGACTCAGATGTAGGCGGTTATACAGTTTTTGGACAAGTAATTGAGGGGATTGAAGCAATTGAATCAATAACAACTTTATCTTTTTGTGGCAATGTACCTATGCCAGACTATAGCCAGGAGCAATGCTCAAATGGCGACTTACCAGGTGTCGAGAATTTTGTAACGATTAATCAAGTAACAATTTATGATCCTGATGTAACTTCTGCAAATATCCTCTCTCCTGTAAAAAATATACTTTTAGATGAAAGTAAAACCCCAACAACAGAGTCAGGTAGCAGCGGTGGGTCTTTTGCTTGGTTTTGTTTACTAGCCTTAGGTTTTATCCCTTTTCGTAACTACACCAAATAAATGCCTCAATTTTAATCAATAAAAGCAACCAGTTAAGGTTGCTTTTTGCGCCATATCAAATTCAATTCAATCAAAATAGAAATAATGACTCATTTCATGCTTTATTCCTATGTAGTGTATTGAAGTTATCAACAGCTTAGGTATTATGTTTAGATAAATTAAGTATTTAACAAATGAAGTTTAAAATTTTCACTCTATAATTACATGTGATATATATTTTAATCCAAATAAGAATAAATAAGGCCGCTGAAAATGACAAATGTAGTTGAAAATATTGGCTTAGAAGCTTTAATGGATCGTGCAAATATCATTTTCACTAATGGCTATGCATTTAATGGAATACTTAATTTAGAACAATTAAAAAAATCTTTTGATACTATTTTTAATGCGGTCACCAAGTTCGAATATCAACTTAGTTACACCTCACAAAGTCATTTTTCCTGGAATGCTTGCGACAAACGTCCTAAATTATTTCATCATCAAATATGTGATGATTTAGAATTTTCTTTTAAAAAGTTATCAAGCGAAAGTATAGCGTTAATTGGCAATGCACCAATGAATATGACTGTACTAGAAAACAAAGAAAGCTCTGAATTTATACTCGCTATTTCTAATAATCATACTTATCAGGATGCAAGAAGTGCTAATTATGTTTTTAACCAAATAATCACACATTATAATGCTTCAATAAAAAATGATTCAAAATTAAGTGATAGCGCAGTTAGCAACATAACTGCACTTAAAACTATTTCAGGTATCCAGTTTATTGAAGAGGTTTTAGCGCTAAAAAGTGACATTGATAATAATAAAAATATAGCTGGGTTACTTGATTACGCTATAGAAGATGTAGGTCAATACGGTATAAATAGATCTGAATTAACTGACTGTATGTCCCAATACAATAAAACGGTTAGAGAACCACAGATCAGCCAGTTAGATGTCAATAAGTGTATTGACCAATGTAGAAAAATCAGCCCAGAAGTTACCAAAAATAGTATTGTTTGTGCCATGCTTGCCAAATCAGTTTATTTAGTAAACATAGAGCAAAGAAACAAATCTAAAAAACATAAAGTCAGTTTTAAGATGTTGTCAGATTTATTATCTCCACAACAAAGAAAACGATATACAGGCAATTATATTTCTTTTTTACCCGTTACAGTTGATGCAGATAAATCACTACCTGAGATAGCACTGCAAATACATAATCGAGTTATTGAGTTTAAAACTCAAAGTATCGATATTTCAATGTTTTCACTAACAGAGCAAGCAATAGAACAAGAGTTAGTAGGTACTGCAGATGAGGCCCTTTCTTTTGTTGTAACTAATTGGAATAATTTTGATTATTTAAATTCTGATAAATTTTTACACAATTGTACTTCCAAAAAACATTTAAGCGCTGTAAATATAGAGCCTAAAGACACTTTAGGCGCAGCCTTGGTGAACCGACCTGTTGCTGTTATTAATTTTTCCCCTAACTCTGAATTGTGTTTATCTTTCTTTCCCTCTTTAAGGTCACCTCAAGAAAATAAAGATTTATTAGCAAAATTTAAATTGATACTCAATTCTGACAATTAAAATTTGGATACATAATTAGTGAATTTCTCAGATTTTAAAATTATAGAAAAAATATATGAAAGTGATATTTCAATCATATATCGCGCTGTCACATTGACTGACTTAACGCCTGTTATAATAAAGACGCTTAATAGAGATTATCCTACCCCCGTAGAATTAAGCCAATTTAGAAGAGAGTATGAAGTATCTCAGGAATTAAAAGGAATTAAGAATGTTTGGCAAACCCAGAGTTTACTTCAAATACACAATACGCTTGTTATTGTCGGTAATGATATAGAAGGGATTTCGTTAAAGAAATGGCTAAAATTAAATACAGATATAAACATTAAAACAAGGTTAGATATTGCACTATCTCTCGTAGATGCGTTAAAAGCTTTACATTTAAATCATTTAATTCATAAGGATATCACCCCAGATAATATCATTTTTAATGAAGACACAAAGACAATACAAATCATTGATTTTGGTATTGCTTCATTACTCACTAACGAATTTCATGATTTTCAAAATGTAAATCAATTAGAGGGCACGCTTTGTTATATATCACCGGAACAAACGGGAAGAATTAATCGCAAGCTAGATTATAGAAGTGACTTATACTCCTATGGCGTTGTTTTATATGAGTTGTTTTCAGGTTCATTACCTTTTAAAGAGCAACAAGAGCTTGCTTTAGTTCATGCTCATATTAGTAAACAAGCTATCACTCCTCGTGAAGTAAATTGCAATATCCCTAAAGCATTATCTAACATCATAATGAAATTATTAGCAAAATCTGCAGATGCACGCTATCAAAGCTGCGATGGTATAATCGCAGATTTAAATATTTGCTCTTACGAACTAAAGCTTAACAATCAAGACTTTGATTTTAAAATTGGGGTAAATGATTGCCTACAAGTATTTAATCTGCCACAAAAACTTTATGGCAGACAAAAACAAATTAAGACTATTTTGAATTCGTTTTTCAATATTTGTAATTCTAAAGCTGAAGTTTTATTTATTTTAGGGCAGTCAGGGACTGGTAAAACAGCTTTAGTTCAAGAAATATATAAACCATTAACAAGCACATCAGGTTTCTTTATATCTGGAAAGTTTGATCAGTTCCAAAAAAACATTCCTTTTTATGCATGGTCTCAAGCTCTAAACGAGCTGGTTCATCTTTTATTAAAAGAAAAAGAAGATGTATTATCTTACTGGAAAGAAATAATTCAAAAGTCTGTAGGGGATTTAGGAAAAGTTATTACACAAGTTGTACCTTCTCTTGAATTAATCATTGGAAATCAACCAGATGTAACCCTACTCAGTAGCACTCAAGCTTATAACCGTTTCAATTATGTATTTATAAAATTTTTAACATCGTTAGCAACAAAGAAATTTCCTTTAGTCATATTTATTGATGATTGGCAATGGGCTGATAATGCATCGTTATCATTATTAAAGCGTGTCTGTGATGAAATGCAAGATTCAAGTTTATTATTGATAAATGCCTACAGAGACAATGAAGTTGATGATGCACATACACTATCACTTGTTAGAAGCCATATTTGTAGTTCTCCAATAAATAATCAAGATATACGCCTTGAAAATCTAACATATCAAGATGTTTTTAACCTAATTAGTGAAATGTTAAATAGCCCAATTGCGATTGATGACTTAGTAAAGTTAGTTTTTAATAAAACAGCAGGTAACGCTTTTTTCTTAATGCAGTTTTTAGAAACCCTAAAAGAAAAGAAACTCATTTTATTTGATAAACATAATGCATCTTGGTATTGGCATCATGATGAATTGCATAAAGAAAACATGACTAGTAATGTTATCGAATTATTATCTCAAAAATTATTAACTTTACCTGAAAATACACAACAAGCTTTAAAGCTTGCTGCAAGTATTAATAATCGTTTTTCGCTCAAAATGCTCTCGAGTGTTGTTGGTACGCCACAAAATATTACAGCTCAAGCACTTGAACCAGCTTTACTTGAAGGGATCATACGTCCACTTGACTTAAATTACCGATATGCAACACAAAAAGTGATATTTCAAGATGTAAAATATCGATTTGCTCATGATAATTTACAACAAGCTGCATATGCATTGTTACCTAAAGAATTAAAAACTAAAACACATCTACAAATTGCACAAACTTTAGAAGCTAAGTTATCTCAAGAAGAGAAACAAAAAGAATTATTCAGCATAGTTAATCACTATAATATCGCAAAAGAGCTTATTAAAACTGAATCTAGCATCCATAATCTTATTGATTTAAATATTGAAGCTGGGAAAAAAGCAATGGATAGCACTGCATTTTCTTCAGCGCTGAGTTACTTTGAAAGAGCAATCGAATTATTACCAGAAGATCCTTGGATTAGTTTACAAGATATCTGTTCTCAATTGTTGATGTTAGCAGCAGAAACCGCATTATTAGAGAAGCAATATTCAAAAATGGAATTGTGGATTAATGAATTACTTGCTCATACCCGCCTTCCCATTGAACAAGCAAGTATTTGGGCACTAAGGTTACAAGCATATACTGCGCAAAACCGACTGGAAGAAGCTGTTGATGCATCACATACGGCTTTGTCTTTTCTTAATGTTAATTTAGCAATAAAGCCATCATCTCCAACTGTTATGTATGAGTTATTTAAAACGAAATTTAAATTGCGAAATCATACATCCAAAAGTTTACTTGAACTTCAAAAAATGACAGATCCAAGCGACTTATTGACGATGAGGATCCTTGGGTTAACTATCCCTTCTGCATATTGGACAAGTCAAAATCTAGTTGCTGTTATCGTATTTAAAATGACTCAATTCTCTGTTGAACTAGGATACTCTCCCATGACAGGTTACGCATTCTCTTGGTGGGGGATCACTGAATCTGCGTTATTGAATAAAATTAGTAGTGGTACTAAATTTGGAGACCTTGGGATAGAGATTGCAAAAAAATATGATTTACAATTACAGCAACCCTTATTTTTTATGGGATGGATGTTACAAAATTTTGAAAAACCTTTAATCAGTTCAATCGATACTTTAGCAGAAGCTTATGAAGTTTCTTTAGAAAAAGGTGACAATGAATATGCATCATATGCATTAAATAACTCAGTTCAAGCAAAGTTTAATAGTGCTAAACCTTTAGATGAACTCATCGCTGATATGCAGAAATCGCACAAAACACTTAAAGGTTTTGGTTATACATCTTCTCAGTATTGGCATGATATCTGTTGGCAAACGGCTAAAAATCTGTACGAAGCATGTGATGAACCCACTATGCTTTGCGGCAATGCTTACAATGAACATTTCATGTTAAAACTTCATTTAAAAGCAAAAGATCACAGTACCTTGTTTCTTTTTTATTTTAATAAACTATTACTGAGTGTATTTTTTAATGAAAATAAAAATGCAATTGAATATGCAAAAAAAGGACGAAAGTATTTAAAAGCAGGAGCAGGAATGTATGCTTTTGCTGCGTTTCACTTTTATGAATCTCTCGCTTTGTTAAAGAATATTAAAGCGAGTCCTGATAAGAAACGCAAAAACTTAAAGCAGGTAAAAAACAATCAAATAAAATTAAAACATTGGGCACAATATGCGCCTGACAATTACTTACACAAATGGCAATTAGTTGAAGCTGAGTATTACAATGTTTTAGGTAAAACGGAAAAAGCAATGATGCTTTATTCTAATGCAATTAGTAATGCTGAAAAGGTTAACTTACAGCATGAACAAGCGCTTGCTCATGAACTGACAGCCAAATTTTACCTCTCTTTAAATCAAGTTCGCTTAGCCATTTCAGATATAAAACAAGCATATTATTTATATAGAAATTGGCACGCTCACAACAAAGCATCAGAGATAGAAAAAGAATTTATAAGTATTATGCCAAATTTATCTCAACCAGATCTTAATACACAACTAAACCAAACACGTAAAACGCATAGTAGTGATGGGTTAGATTTAACAAGTTTAATCAAATCATCTCAAATGATGACAAAAGAGATAGAGCTGGAGAGCTTAACCAAAATTTCACTAAAAATTATAATGGAAAATGCAGGAGCAGATCGTGGTTTTTTATTTTTATCACAAGAAAGTGAATCTCTTTCATTGCAAGCTTTTGGTTGGGTAGAATCGTTATCATTAAACATTACGTCTATACAAGAAAGTGATGAACAAATACTGAAGTCGATGTTACCCCTTAGTATTATCAACTATGTGACAAGAACAAACACAGATTTAGTAATAGAAAATGTAACACAAGATAAAGTATTTAGTGATGATGAATACTTTGATAGCCATGCTGTATTTTCGTGTTTTTGCCATTGTATTATGCATCAAGGAAAGCAAATTGGAATTTTATATCTAGAAAACAGTTTATTACAAGGAGCATTCAGTAATAAGCAAATAGAAATGATTGAGTTATTATCCTCACAAGCGGCAATTTCAATTGTAAACTCTCATTTTTTCTCTCAATTAGAAGGAAAAGTATTGAGTAGGACAAGTGAATTACAAGCATCTCTCGAAAAACAAGAATTACTAAATCATGAATTACTAACGTCAAATAAAAAGCTTGATGATACACATCAAAAATTACAACATGCAAATTCAAAGCTATTGAAACTTGCCAATACAGATGGTCTAACAAATTTAGCTAACAGAAGGCAGTTTAACCAGAGACTTGAAGATGAGTTTAATCGAGGACGACGTTTAGAGCAGCCATTAACCTTACTGTTTTGTGATATAGATAATTTTAAATCTTTTAATGATGCCTTTGGTCACGTAGAAGGGGATGAGGTATTA